>Ga0070741_10000979_pt1 | contig 93558 bp, 81 predicted proteins | sample Coa_R1_4_FD_66440 | JGI IMG/M metagenome (GOLD analysis project Ga0070741, IMG submission 66440) | Surface soil microbial communities from Centralia Pennsylvania, which are recovering from an underground coalmine fire - Coalmine... | ecosystem: Environmental > Terrestrial > Soil > Unclassified ...
GAAAAGCAGGCCGCAGAGCCGGACCGGCGCGTGCTCGATCTGGCGCGCAACGAACTGCAATCGCAGTACGATCCCGAATACGGCGGTTTTGGAGCCGCGCCCAAGTTTCCGCATCCGACCTCGCTCCAGTTTCTTTTACACCGCTACGCGCGCTCGAGCGCCGCCGGCCGCCCCGACGCCGAGGCGCTCGGCATGCTGCGTGGGACGCTGCGCGCCATGGCTTACGGCGGGATCTACGACCAGGTCGGCGGCGGCTTTTGCCGTTACTCGGTCGATCAGTACTGGGCCATACCGCATTTCGAAAAAATGCTTTATGACAACGCGCAATTGCTGCCGCTCTATGCGGACGCCGCCGTTGTCACCGGCGATCCGCTGTTCCGCCGCATCGCAGGGGAGACCGGCGCCTGGGTGATACGCGAGATGCAAGCGCCGGCGGGCGGGTACTACTCGACGCTCGACGCGGACTCCGAGGGCCATGAAGGCAAGTACTACGTGTGGACGCCCGATGAGATTCGCGCGCGGCTGAGCGCGGAGGAATTTGCGGTCGTGGCGCTGCGCTTCGGGCTGCAACGCGGGCCGAACTTCGAAGGGCGTTGGCATTTGAACGTGCATGCCGACACGACCGAGATCGCCGGCGAACTGAATCTGGCCGAAGCCGAGGTCGTCGCGCGGCTCGCGTCGGCGCGCGCCAAGCTCTACGCGGCACGCGAAGAGCGCGTGCGCCCGGGACGCGACGAAAAAATCCTCGCCAGCTGGAACGGGCTCATGATCAAAGGCATGGCGCGCGCCGGGCGCCTGCTCGGACGTCCCGAATTCATCGCCTCCGCTGCGCGCGCGCTCGACTTCGCGCGCCGCGAGCTGTGGCGGGACGGAAGGCTCCTCGCCACCGCCAAGGACGGCCGCGCGCATCTCAACGCCTACCTCGACGACTATGTGTTCTTAGTCGACGGCGCGCTCGAGTTGTTGCAGGCGAACTGGCGCACCGAGCATTTGGAATTCGCGCTGGCGTTGGCGCGGGCGGCGCTGCAACGCTTCGAGGACAACAACGAAGGCGGGTTCTATTTCACGTCGGACGACCACGAAAAGCTCGTGCATCGCCCGAAGCCCACGGCCGACGAGGCGCTGCCGTCGGGCAACGGTATTGCCGCGCAAGTGTGCCTGCGCCTCGGCTATTTGCTCGGCGAGGCGGACTTTCTCCATGCGGCGGAGCGCACGCTGAAAGCGCTGAGCACGAAAATCGCGCAATATCCTTCCGCGCATTGTTCGCTGCTCATTGCGCTCGAAGATTATCTCGACCCGCCCCAAACCGTGGTATTGCGCGGTGCGGCGGAAGCGTTCCCTGCATGGCAGGCGCGACTGCTCGCCGTGTATGCCCCTCAGCGCATGACGTTCGCGATTCCTTCGGCGGCCGAGCGGCTGCCCGGCGTACTGATGGAGCGGAAGGCGCTGGCGGCGACCACCGCTTATGTGTGCACGGGCCACGCATGTCGGCCACCCGTCACCGACAAAGATGAGCTGCTGAAGTTGCTTCAGGAACGCGCGTAAATCGCGCGACAAGAAAACCGGGTTAGCCCCGGCGACGCCGTACTTCCGTGACTGGCATGAAAGCTGCTGGTTATCGGTCATGAACTCGCAACCGGCCAGATTCCTTCCGTGGGCGCGCACCGCATTACGGGCGCTGCGCGATCTTCATGCGCGCGAGCGCCGGCGCGTACGTGCCGAGCTCGCGCAGATTCCTGCTTTCGTGCTGTTGCTCGCGAAGGCCGGGACGGGTCGCGCCTGGAACCGTGCGGAACGCGAAACCTTGCGGCGGCGCTGGCGCGGAATGGGGCGGCTCGGGCTTTACCTCACGACGATGATATTTCCCGGCACGACGCTCACGCTGCCGTTATTGGCATGGTGGCTCGACCGCCGCGACGCGCAACAAGCCATGGCGGTGAGCGAGGCGAATCCGTGCGGCTGACGCTCAGGTCGCCGGAGTCCACGTAAGGTCCGGCTCCCGCGCCGCGCGCACGTCGTCGAGACGGCGCACGGGCGTCGTGTGCGGCGCGGTCTTCACGAGCTCCGGATTGCCGTCGATCTCGCGCAGAATCTCCGCCAACGCCGCGACGAAACGATCGAGCTCCTCTTTGGCTTCGGTCTCCGTCGGCTCGATGAGAAAACACTCCGGCACGAGCAGCGGGAAGTACGTGGTCGGCGCGTGGAAGCCTTTGTCGAGCAGCCGCTTCGCCACATCCATCGCGATCACGCCCTTGGTTTCCTTCAGCTTCTTCAGCGTCAGAATAAACTCGTGCGTCGCGCGCCGCTTCGGAAACGCCGCGTCGAAACCGGCTTTGGTCAATTGCGCGAGCAAGTAATTGGCGTTGAGCGTCGAGAACTCGGCCACGCGATGCATGCCTTCGCGCCCGAGCAGCCGCGCGTACACGTAGGCGCGCAGCAGCACGCCGGCGTTCCCCATGCTCGCCGACAAGCGCCCGATGGATTGCGGTCGATGTTTTTCCATCAGCCAGTGGTACTTGCCGTCGCGTAATCCCACCATCGGGATCGGCAGGAACGGTTCGAGCCGCGCATTCGCCGCCACCGGCCCCGCGCCCGGCCCGCCGCCGCCGTGCGGCGTCGAGAAGGTCTTGTGCAGGTTCATATGGATGACGTCGAAGCCCATGTCGCCCGGCTTCACGCGTCCGAGAATCGCATTCAGATTGGCGCCGTCGTAATACAGCAAGCCGCCGGCCTCGTGCACGATTTTCGCGATCTCGGTAATACGCCGCTCGAAGACGCCGAGCGTCGACGGATTGGTCAGCATGAGACCGGCCGTGCGTGGGCCGACCGCCGCTTTCAGCGCGGCGAGATCGACGTCGCCGTTGGCATCGGTCGGAATTTCGCGCACGGCGTAGCCGCACATCACGGCCGTCGCCGGATTGGTGCCGTGCGCGGCGTCGGGGACGAGCATTTCCGTGCGATGTTTGTCCCCGCGCGAGTCGTGATAGGCGTGGATCATCGCGACACCGGCGAATTCGCCCTGCGCGCCGGCGAGCGGCGTGAGCGACACCGCCTGCATGCCGGTAACGTCCTTCAGCATCTCCTGCAGCTCGTACATGCACGCGAGGAAGCCCTGCCCGCTCGACTCCGGACCGCGCGGATGCCGCCCCAGAAACGGCGGCAGCATCGCGAGCTTGTTGCTCGCGCGCGGGTTGTATTTCATGGTGCAGGAACCGAGCGGATAGAACTGGGTATCGATCGAGAAGTTCTTCTGAGAAAGGCGCGTGTAATGCCGCACGACTTGCATTTCGGAGACTTCCGGCAGGAGCGGACGACGTCGGCGGAGAAATCTCCCCGGAATGTCTTTGATGTTCGCCTTGGCTGGCGGCGCTTGCGTCGGGTTGCGCCGCCCGGGTTGCGAATGTTCGAAGATCAGCATGCGCGTGCTATTTGAGCGCCGCGACGGCGGCCTGGTAATTGGGCTCCTGCGCGATTTCCGGAACCAGCTCGCCGTAAATCACTTTGTCGTTCTCATCGAGCACGACCACGGCGCGGGCGGTCAGACCGGCGAGCGGACCGTTCTGGATCAGCACGCCGTAATCTTTGGCGAAATTGCGGTCGCGCATCATGGACAAGGTTTTGACGTTGGTGATGTTCTCGGCGCTGCAGAAGCGCTTTTGCGCAAACGGCAGGTCGGCGGAAATCGTGAGCGTCGCGACGTCGCCGCGGCTCTTGGCGAAATCGTTGAACTTCTTGGTGCTGAGCGCGCAGACCGCGGTGTCGAGGCTCGGGACGATATTGAGCAGCTTCTTCTTGCCCCTGAAATCGCCGAGGCCGACGTCCTTCAAGTCCGCATCGACCAACTTGAAATCCGGCGCTTTGGCGCCGATCTTGGGCAATTCCCCGTTGGTGTTGATCGGATTTCCGCGCTGCGTGATTTGCGCCATGGCTGCTCCTTGGATTAGACGGTGGATCGAGTTTTTGCCGCACGTTTAGAGGGGCGCGTTCCGCGGCCGAGAATCCCTTCGAGCGCTCGTCCGTAGTCTTCGATATCCGCGGCCGTGCGCGTTTCGGTGGCGCAGACGAGCAGCGCCTGCCCGAGCTCCGGATAATGCCCGCTCAGATCGAAGCCGCCGATGATTTTTTCGTCTTCGAGCGCCCGCAACGTATCCGCAACCGGCGCATCGAGTCGAAGCACCGCTTCATGAAACACCGGCCGATTGAAGACGCGCTCGACGCCGCGGATCGCGGTCAGCCGTTCGATCAACGCGTTGGTGTTGGCGTGACACGCTTGCGCCACTCGCTCCAGACCGTCAGGCCCGAGCAGGCTCATGTAAATGGTCGCGGCCGTCACCACCAGACCCTGATTGGTGCAGATGTTCGACGTCGCCTTGGAGCGGCGGATATGCTGCTCGCGCGCCTGCAGCGTCAGCGTAAAGCCGGGCTTCCCGTCGACGTCCACGGTGCGCCCGATAATGCGCCCCGGCATTTGGCGCACCAAAGATTCCTTGCAGGCCAGAAAGCCAAAATACGGACCGCCCGAGGAGAGCGGCGCGCCGAGCGGCTGCCCTTCGCCGACGGCGATGTCGGCGCCCTTGGCGCCCCATTCGCCCGGGGCCTTCAGGATCGCGAGCGACGTGGGATTGACCAGCGCGATGGCGTACATGCCGTGCGCCTGCGCCCAATCGGTCAGCTCGTCCACTTCTTCGAGCGCGCCGAAGAAGTTCGGCTGCGGAATGACGAGTGCGGCCGCTTCCTCGTTTTCGAAGCGTTTCAGCGATGCCGGGATGATATTGCCGCCCTCCGTGCAGTACGGCAGCTCGATCAGCTCGATCTGCTGGTTGCGCACAATCGTACGCACCACCTCGCGGTAAACCGGGTGCACGGTGAGCGGCATCAGAACCCGGCGCGCTTTCTTGTGCGCGCGCACCGCCATCAACACCGCCTCGGCGAGAGCGGAGGCGCCCTCGTAGAGCGAGGCGTTTGACACGTCCATGCCCGTCAGGCTCGCCATCATCGTCTGGTATTCGTAGAGCAGCTGCAGCGTGCCCTGGCTCGCCTCGGCCTGGTACGGCGTATACGCCGAATAAAATTCGCCGCGCGTGGCGATTTCCCAAACCGCCGCCGGAATGTGGTGCTCGTAGGCGCCGGCGCCGATGAAGTTGAGATACAGGCCGTCCTGCTGCGCGCGCTCCTGCATCAAGCGCGTGATCTGCATCTCGTTCAGGCCCTCGGGCACGCGCGTGAGCTTGCCGCTGCGAAGCCGCTCGGGAATTTCCTCGAACAGCGTCTCGATGCTGTCGACGCCGATCGCGGCGAGCATCGCCTTTATGTCGGCATCGGTATGCGGAATGAACGGCATGGATTAATGTTTCTCCGCCGCCACCTGGGCGTCGTAGGCCCCGGCGTCGAGTAACGCATTTAATTCGGCGGGGTTCGACGGTTTGATCTTGAACATCCACCCCTCGCCGTACGGATCTTTGTTGATCGTTTCTGGACTGTCGGCAAGCGCCGCGTTAGCCGCGGTGATCTCCCCGCTGATCGGCGCGTATACATCGGACGCCGCTTTCACCGATTCGACGACGGCGCATTCCTTTCCCGCCGCGAGCTTGCGCCCCGCTTCGGGCAACTCGACGTACACCAAGTCGCCCATGAGATCCTGGGCATGATCGGTGATGCCGACGGTAACGGTTCCATCGGACTCGCGCCGAACCCACTCATGGGATTTGGTGTATTTGAGATTGGGGGGCGTATTGCTCATCGGCTTCTCCTCAGGCAAGACAGCTCTTGCCGTTTCGAACAAACGGATACTTCACGATCCGCGCCTCGAGCAGCTTGCCGCGGATATCAACTTGGCAACGGCTGCCGCGAGGTAAACCGGCCGGCACGCGCGCGAGCGCGATCGAGCGATTGAGCGTCGGCGAGAAGCCGCCGCTCGTGATCTCGCCGTCGCCGAGACCCTCGCTATGAACCTTCTGATGACTGCGCAGCACGCCGCCCTTGCCTTCGAGCACGAGCCCGACCAGCTGGCGCGGTGCGCCGCTTTTACGCTGCTTGTCGAGCGCCTCGCGCCCGATGAACTTGCGATCCGGCGGATCGAAGGCGACGGTCCAGGCGAGGCCGGACTCGAGCGGCGTCGTCGTCTCGTCCATGTCCTGGCCGTAGAGATTCATACCGGCCTCGAGGCGCAGCGTGTCGCGCGCGCCCAGACCGATGGGCGCGACATCGACTTCCCGCAAGGCTTCCCAAATATCCCGCGCCGTGGTGCTCGGGAGAATAATCTCGAAACCGTCTTCGCCGGTATACCCGGTGGTGGCGATAAAAAAATCGCCGACGGTGGCGGAGTGAAAGGGCTTTAGGTGGGACGTCGCCGCGCGCACGGGCTCTCCGAGCGCCCGATAGACTTTTTCCTTGGCGTTCGGTCCTTGCACGGCAATCATGGCGAGGTCGTCGCGCTCGATAATCTGCACCCCCCCGAAGAGCTCCGCCGAATTGCGAATCCACGCGAGATCCTTCTCGCGCGTCGCGGCGTTCGCGACCACGCGGAACATGGATTCGTCGAGAAAATACACGATGACGTCGTCGAGCACGCCGCCCTGCGTGTTCAGCATGCACGAGTAGAGCGCCCGCCCGGGCGTTTGCAGCTTGGCGACGTCGTTCGCGAGCAGCAGGCGCAGAAAATCGCGCACCTCGCGGCCCTTCACGTCGAACACGTTCATGTGCGAAACGTCGAACATGCCGGCGTCCTTGCGCACGCGGTGATGCTCCTCGAGCTGCGAGCCGTAATGCAACGGCATGTCCCAGCCTCCGAAATCCACCATTTTGGCCTTCAGGGCCAGGTGCGTTTCGTATAGCGGTGTGCGATGCGCCATCGTCGTCGTGGTAATCATCGGTTGTCCGGAAATCGCGGCCCAATAAAAAAAGGGACGATGGCAAATCCGCCATCGCCCCTCTGTCCGGTAACCTGAGAGTCTAAGCCCCTTCGGTGGGTGGCCGCTCGGCCACCGCTCTCCAGAGTCGCTTTTTAAACCAGCGGTCCTTTTGCCTGAGCGATTCCGGGCGGTTGCGCCTTCGGCGTCACGCCCCTCTTTTTAGCGCGTGATCTCTCCCACTGGCTTCAGCGAGGGGCGCACTATATCGCAGCGCTGCATGGCAAGCCAAGCGGCGGCCTCCGAACCCGCGGGCCTGGGACGATTAACCGTGATTTCCGGGCGTCCGAGCGATCCAACTCGGCGTCCGTTCAAAATTCCCACTCCAGGCGCGCCCGCAGCAGACGGCGCTCGGTCGCATCCGTCAGTCCGAATCCGACTCCGAACGTGGCAAAGAAGCTGCGACCAAGACGCAGATCGATCGCCGGGGAGATCAGATGTTTCTGCTCATTGTGCGATTCGAAGTTGCTGATCGGCCCGAAGTCGCCGAAGAGATCGACCCGCGGCTGCCAATATTCGCTCGGGCGGTAAATGAGTCCAGCGGCGTATTGCAGCTCCCATCCGTCCGCGCGATCGGGGCCGCGCAGGGCACGCTCAAAAATGGGGTTAAAGTCCAAGGTCCAGCGGCCGAAATCTTTCTCCAGAATCAAGCGCAACTCTCCTTCCACTTCCCGCTCTTCACCATTCTCGTGGCGCGGATATTCGAGCTCCGCGTATGCGCCTAAATCAACCGGAAGCTCGCCCTTCTCGAAAAACCGGGTGCGCACTCGATAACGACTCGCGGCGTATTCGAAGTTGTCGCCGCGCGCCCGTGCATAGTCGCGGTAATAAGCGAGTTCGGTCTTGTCCGTGACGCCATAGGTGAATTCGAAAGTGCTGCGCGTGAGCCCCTTGTTATTGTCCGGCGCCGGCAAATCTTTTGTTCCGCGGCTCGTGTGCGTGGTGAAGTTCTCCAATTCGAACTCGCCCTTGCTCGCGGTTTTGTAGGGATAGACCTCAAGCTCAAAATAATTAAGCGCCATCGCTTTACTGCTCACCAGTAGTGCGAAAGCTGCCAATCCGTAAAGAAAGCCGTGCGAGCAGAACTTGGCAAGCCTGCGGCGCGCTGGCACTCGCGAGAATGGTATGAAGGAATGTCGACGACGCCCTGTCGCGGGCGACACTTGGGCTGATTGCATTGCCATGCTCCCCGAAAAAAAGTTATTGGCTGGCGTCCCCTCTCGGGGCATGGCTGGCTAAAAGGGTTTTGGTTATGCGCTAACTTGCAGACGACCTACTCCATGCTTATGCGGTCAGGATTAATTTGCCGGTGCTCGTTTGCCGCAGCCGATACTCCCGGCCGGCGTGCTCGATCACGAGCTCTCCGTGTTCGCCGAGCAGCGCCTTGCTCGGCACACGGGGTACGACGCGGGTACGCATTCGTTCCGTGCTCCGCGGCGCGATACCCGTTGGCGCTAACGCAACTCGATTCTTGTCCGCGCTCATTTGACGTGAATGCCCCTTACTTGGTACCGACCTGATCGGCGAGCTTCATCTTGCCCAACTCGGCGCGCGCAAGCGTCTTCGATGCGGCCGGCCGTCGTTGCAGAGAGCCGTAAAGCCGACCCAAAATGAGGATCGTGCTGAGCGTAAGAACGTAGAACAGCACCTGCATACCGGACGGACGATCCATATAGCCGATCAATATCTGGAGGACATGTCCGATCAAGCTCTGCTGCGACAGCAGTCCCGACGTATCCCAGACCGGCTGACCCCACGCGGGAAGGAAGTCTGCCTGCACCAGAAAGCCGGCACCCTGCGCCGCCATGCCGGCGGCGAGAAGCGCAATCAACCAGCCGGTGACCCTGAAGAGATGGCGCGCCGCAAGCCGCATCAGGCCGATGTACAGCAAGAATCCCATGCCGGCCCCGAACAATAATCCCAGCAACGCTCCAGCCCACATGGCCGACGCTTCATCCTGCTGGGCTATGGCAATGCCGTACAGAAACAGCACCGTTTCGGATCCTTCGCGCAAGACGGCAATACCGACGATGCTGGCCAACAAGTAGTGCGGACGCCGCCCAGCCGCGACGTCGCGGCCGACCGAGTTGATCTCGCGCGCAAGGCCTGCTCCATGACGCGCCATCCACACGTTATGCCAGCCGAGCATGGCTACGGCGGCGAACAACACGGACGCATTGAAGATTTCCTGGCCCATTCCTTGAGCGGCGGAGGCAATGGCGCCGGCGAAAGCGGCCACGATCACCGCACCCACTAAGCCTGCTGCCACTCCCGAGCCCACCCAAAGTCCCCGACGGGGTAAGCCCCTCGCCGCCGCAAGGACTAAGCCGACCACCATCGCCGCTTCCAACACTTCCCGCCAAACAATAATCCCGGTTGCAAACATGGTCTCTACTCGACTGGAGTGCTTTATTTAGCGACGATCTGTCCTTTAGCCGTCTTGGGGTGGAATTCGCCGAAGAAAGAGTAAGTACCCGGCTTAAGAGGGCCGAGGAGGATATCGGCTTTCTTGCCTGCCGGTATCACCTTCTCCCGGTTGAGTTCATGGCTTTCGAACTCCTCGGGTCCGGGACCCTCGTTATTCACCACCAGCTTGAATTTCTTGCCCGCGGGAACCTCAACCGTTTCCGGGATAAAGCGCCCGTCCTTCGCGGTGAGTTGGAAGACGGGCATCTCGTCGGGGGCAGCTACAACGCCGGCGGTAGAGACAAACAACAGAACGGCAACACATGCCTGCCGGAACTTTGGGATTCTTATAAACACAGCCTCTCCTTCAATTAATGACTGCCTATGTGCTAATTATGCCCATCCTTTTTCAAAATGCAAATCATTCTCATTTACATTGCCGCATCCCCCGACGAAAACCTAAAGCTGCGGACTAAGCAATTCTGGCTGTATCGAAATTGGCAACCACGGGTGCATGATCGGAGGGACGCTCGCGGGCACGAGGCGTTTTGTCGATAACGCACCCTTTGCAAGCTGCCGCTAGCGCCGGGCTGCAAAAAATGTGATCTATACGCAAACCGAGATTCCTACGAAAACCACCCTGCCGATAGTCCCACCAGGTATAACTACGGGGCGGCTGTTCGAAGCGCCGGAACACATCGACGAGGCCCGTGTCGATAAGTCGCTTTAACGCCGATCTCTCGGGTTCGCTGAAGAGCACTTGGTTCTGCCATAGCTTCGGGTCGTACACGTCGCGGTCTTCGGGGGCCACGTTAAAGTCGCCGACCACGGCAAGCCGAGGGTGGCGCGCGAGTTCCGCCTCGACGTAAGTACGCAGAGCCGCGAGCCACCTGAGCTTGAATTCATACTTCTCGGATCCGACGCGCTCCCCGTTCGGCACGTACACGTTGATAATACGCACGCCCTTCACGCTCACAATCAGCGCTCGCTTCTGGTCCCCATCGAGGCCCGGCGGTGCGCCGACGACTTCCGTTGCCGCGACGCGGGTGAGTGTGGCCACGCCGTTGTAGCCCTTCTGCCCCACGTGCGCGACGTGGTACCCCGCGGTCCGCAGCGATTCATAAGGGAAATCCGTGTCCACGACCTTGGTCTCCTGCAGGCAAAGCACATCCGGCTGGTTCGACGAAATCCAGTCAAGAACGTGGGATAAACGGGCGCGGATCGAGTTGACGTTCCAGGTGGCAAGCTTCACGGGCCGATGATACCCGCAAGGTAGGACCGAAAACGGCTATGAATCAGGCGACTCGGCTTTCTCCGGCTCCTCCGCTTTCGGTTTGTTATAGCCGGCTTGATCGAGCTCGCCCTCAAGCAAAGACTCCATGTACCCCTTCATCACCTTGGGTCCCACCATGATCGTCGGAACAGCAAGGCCGCCCGCTTGTTTTATGAGCTCATCCTGCAACTTGCGATCACCTTCCACATTCTTCTCGATGAAAGGCACGCCACGGCTCTTGAGGTAAACGCGCGCGGTGTCGCACGCGCCGCACTTCGACGCGCTGTAGAGAACCACGGGGTACTTCTGCGCGGCCTCATCGGAAGCCCGTGCTTCCACTCTTGTGCCTATGTTTTTTTCCTCGACGCGGTACCCCCCATCGGCCGGGGGTTGGTCGTGGTAGGAAACATTGCCGTCCTTATCGGTCCACTTGTAAAGCTTGCCCGCATGCGCCAGCGGCACGCTGACCAGCATCATCGCCAAGAACAGTTGCAGTCGCAACGCCATATTCAGATCCTCAAGTACAGGCCTCCCATGCGCCGGCGAATCGATTCCCGTACCCACACGACGCCGCCGATAAAGCCCAGTACAAGCATAGCAAAGGCGATTGCCAGCCAAAGCCAGCCGAACCCGGTCTCGCCCAAGCCGGTGGGGACCCCTGAGCTGCCGGCCGCGGGGGCCGTAGACTGCTGCCGGGATGACGCAGCTTGTTCGTTGCTCTGAAGCTCCGCTTGTGCGCGAGCGAGCTGCGCGCGTGCGGCCGCGAGCTCCGCCTGTAATTGTTCCGTAGCCGGAGCAGTCGATGCGGCCGCGCGGCTTTTATCGAGCTGAGTTTGAACCTGTACCAGTTGAGCCCGGGTACGCTCGAGCTCCGCGCGCAAAGCCTTCACCTGGGTACCTGCGGGCGGATGCGCGGACAACGCGCTCGTCTCAACCCAGCCTTCCGCGCCCTGGGCGTCGCGCACCCGCGCCAGCCCCGCGTCTTGCTCCAGAACCTCGAGCGCGGTTCCCGTCGTAACTGTCTTCACGACCGGCGACCCCGGCGTAACGTCCGCACGCAACGCGACCGTCACTTGGTCCGTTACATAGACGGTTTCCACGGCTATCGCATAAGCCGCGCTCATGGCCCAGATAACCAAACAGAGATACGTGCGCTTCATGCGGCTAGCCCGGAGTGGCGTAACAACGGCTCGATCGACGGCGCGCGCCCGCGAAAACGCACGAACAGCTCCATCGGCTCGTGCACGCCGCCCTGCTCGAGAATGTTGTGCAGGAATTCGCGCCCCGTGTGCCGATCGAACACGCCGTTCTCCTCGAATTTGCTGAACGCGTCGGCTGAAAGCACTTCGGCCCATTTGTAACTGTAGTAGCCCGCCGCATAGCCGCCGGCAAAGATATGGCTGAAGCTGTTCTGAAAACGATTGAAGGCGGGAGGAACGATAACCGCAACTTCGCCCCGCACTTGATCGAGCACCTGTTGCACCGATTGCTTGCCGTCCGGGTCGAAGTCGGCATGCAGCCGCATGTCGAATAACGCGAATTCCAGCTGGCGTACGAACTGCATGCCCGACTGGAAATTCTTCGCGGCGCGCATTTTTTGCAATAGCGCTTCGGGCAAATGCTCGCCGGTTTGATAGTGGCCGCTGATGATATCGAGCGCCGGTCGCTCCCAGCACCAGTTCTCCATGAACTGGCTCGGAAGCTCGACGGCGTCCCACGCGACGCCGTTGATGCCAGACACGCCGGCATAATCCACTTTGGTCAGCATGTGATGCAAACCGTGGCCGAACTCGTGAAACAGCGTGTTGACTTCATCGTGCGTGAAGAGCGCCGGCTGCCCGCCGATGGGCGGAGAGAAGTTACACACGAGATACGCGACGGGTATCTGCGCCTCCGGTCCGCGTCGCCGCCGACTCAAGCAGTCGTCCATCCACGCGCCGCCGCGCTTGTTCGGCCGGGCGTAGAGATCGACATAGAAACGCCCGCGCACTTCACCGCTCTCGTCGCGGATTTCGTAGAAGCGAACGTCCGGGTGCCAGGTCTCCACCTTCTTCACTGGTTGGATAGTCATTCCGTAGAGACGCTGCACGACTTCGAACATGCCGGACAGAACACGGTTCTCGGGAAAATACGGCCGCAACTCCTCCTCTGAAAATGCGTAGCGGTGCACGCGTAACTTTTCCGAATAATAAGCAACGTCCCAGGCTTCGAGAGAAGCGGCGCCGTGCTCCTCGCGCGCATAGGCTTTCAGCTCTTCCAGGTCTCGCACCGCCGCCGGCCGCGCTTTGGCGGCCAAGCCCGACAGAAAATCGAGCACCTGCGGCACGCTCTTCGCCATGCGCGTCTGCAACGCGTACTCGGCGTAATTCTTGAAACCGAGAAGCGCGGCCGCTTCGCGACGTAACTTGAGAATCCGCGTGATCAGCTCGGTGTTATCCCAGCGCCCGGCATTCGGCCCCCGATCGCTCGCCCGCGTGACGTACGCCTCGTACATGCGCCGGCGCAATTCCGGATTGTCCGCATAGGTCATAAAGGCGATGTAGAACGGCCCCTCGAGACCGAACTTGTAACCCGGCTTGCCCTCGCGCTCGGCGGCTTGCTTCGCCATGGCAAGGGCGGACGGCGGCAGGCCGGCGAGATCCTTCGGGTCCGTCAACACCAACTCCCAGGCTTGCGTCGCATCGAGCACGTTCTGCGAAAATCTGCTCGTCAGGGTCGATAACTCGTTTTGAATTTCGCGAAAGCGCTGTTTGTCTTCAGGCGCGAGTTCGGCGCCGGCCAGCCGAAAATCGCGCAGCGCGTTTTGGATGATCCGCTGTTGCGCCGCGGACAACGCGGCATAGTCCGGCCGTTGGGCTATCGCCTTGTACGCCACGTAAAGGCGTTCGTCCTGCCCGAGCTCGGTCGAATAATCGGCCACGCGTGGCACGCCGGCGTTATAAGCCGCCCGCAGGGGCTCGCTATTCATGACCGCATTGAGATGCGCGACCGGAGACCATGCGCGATGCAGGCGTTCCTGCATGTCTTCCATGGGATCGACCAAATTGTCCCAGGAGTGGGATGCCGTCGCCGCGAGCAAACGTTCCCGCTCGCTTCGATTTTCCGTCAGAATGCGATCGAGCGCGGGGGCGACGTGCTCGGGACGAATCGCGCCGAAGGGCGGCAGGCTGGAGGCCGATCCCGCGGCAAAATCCAGCAACGGATTGGGGGCGTTGGCGGTTTCCATGAGCAAGCGCTGATTGCAATGTGGCAGGACAGGTAATTTAACACGCCGAACCAACGATGGAGACTACAGGTCATCCTTACGATGCGCTGACGCCCGATGTGATTCTCGCAGCGGTCGAGCAACTCGGCGTCCGCTGTACCGGCGGCCTGCTCGCCTTGAGCAGCTACGAGAACCGTGTTTATCGCATCGACACGGAAGACGGGAAACCGTGGGTCGCGAAGTTTTACCGCCCGGGTCGGTGGTCCGACGCGGCGATACACGAAGAGCACGACTTCGCCCGGCGGGCGGCCGAGCACGAAATTCCGGTGGTCGCGCCGCTCGTGCATGACGGCCACACCTTGCACGAGTACGGCGGCTTTCGCTTCGCGGTGTTTCCCTGGCAACCCGGGCGCACGCCGGAAATCCGCAGTACCGAGGACTTCCACGTGCTCGGCCGCTATCTCGGCCGGCTGCATTTGTTGGGCGCCGCCGAGCCGTTCCGTCATCGTCCAACCTTGACGGTGGCGGAGTTCGGCGAAGCGTCCATTCAGCGCCTGCGTGCCAGCTCGTTTCTGCCGCCCGACGTGGTCGCGCCGTTTTGCGCGCTCGCGGAACAATTGATTCCACGGCTTCACTCGGCGTATGAATCGGCCGGCGCGATAAAAGTTATCCGGCTGCACGGCGACTTTCACTTGGGCAATATTCTCTGGAGCGAGTACGGTCCGTTCCTGGTCGACTTCGATGACTGCGTGAGCGGGCCCGCCGTTCAAGATCTCTGGATGGTGCTCTCCGGCGATCAAGCGGAAGTGGAGCGGCAACTGTCGCATCTCCTCGCCGGCTATCGTCAGTTCGCGCCTTTCGACGCCGCCGAACTGCAACTGATCGAGCCGCTACGGACGTTGCGGCTGCTGCGTTACAACGCCTGGATCGCGGCGCGCTGGGACGATCCCGCGTTCCCGCGCAGTTTCCCGTGGTTCAGCTCGCCGCATTATTGGCAGGAGCAAGTCGCGGCGTTGCGGACCCAACAGCTGTTGCTCCTCGATCCACCCCATTACACAATCGCCCCATGAGCTCGAGCGATTACGACTTTATCGTCATCGGCGGCGGCAGTGGCGGCTTGGCGGCGGCCAAACGCGCGTCGGGGCATGGTGCGAAGGCGGTCGTCATCGAGCGCGACCGCTTGGGCGGCACGTGCGTCAACCGCGGTTGCGTGCCGAAGAAAATCATGTTCAATGCCGCTTCCATCGCCGACGCATTGCATGACGCGCGCGATTACGGCTTCGATATCACGGCGCACGCCTTCAACTGGCCAACGCTGAAACGGGCGCGCGACGCCGCGATCCGGCGGCTGAACGACATCTACCGACGCGGCCTCCTCGCCGAAGGCGTGGCTGAAATTTCGGGAGCAGCGCGCTTTATCGACCCCCATACGGTCGAGGTCGGCGGTGCCCGGCTGCGCGCCGACCACGTGCTCATTGCGACGGGAGCGCGCCGAGTCGTGCCGCCGATCCCCGGCGCCGAGCTTGGTATCACCAGCGACGGATTCTTCGAATTGGAAACGCAACCGCGCTCGGCGGTCATCGTCGGCAGCGGATATGTAGCGGTCGAGTTGGCGGGGGTGCTGAACCGCCTCGGCACCGACGTCACGCTACTACTGCGAGGCGAGACCCTGCTGGCGCGCTTCGATGCCTCCTTGCGCGACGTCTTGCTCGAGGAAATGCAAAAAGATGGAATCAACGTCATGACCTCGACCCGCGTTGCGGGCATCGAGCGCGAGGCGTCGGGTCTAACCGTCAACTTGGAGCACGGCCAGCGCTTGGCCGGCGTCGAGACGCTTATCTGGGCCGTCGGCCGTCGCGCGAACACCACGGACCTCGGTCTGGAACGGACCGGCGTCGCGTTGGACCGCGACGGCTTTGTTGACACCGATGAGTTTCAAAGCACGAGCGTGCGCGGAATTTACGCCATCGGGGACGTCACGGCGCGCCTTGCGCTCACGCCCGTGGCGATAGCGGCCGGCCGGCGCCTCGCCGATCGGCTGTTCGGCGGGCAACCGCAAGCTCGGCTCGACTACACCAACGTGCCGACGGTGATCTTCAGTCATCCACCGATCGGCACCGTCGGCCTTACCGAACAGGAAGCGCGCTCGCTCTATGGCGTCGATGAAGTGAAGGTATATCAGACGCGCTTCACCTCCATGTATTACGCGATCCCGGCGCGCCGCCAGCCGACGCTGATGAAGCTCGTGACGGTCGGCGAGCGCGAGAAGATCGTCGGCTGCCACCTCATCGGCCGCGGCGTCGATGAAATCGTCCAAGGTTTCGCGGTGGCGCTGAAAATGGGCGCGACGAAAGCGGATCTCGACAACACCGTCGCGATCCACCCGACCAGCGCCGAAGAGTTGGTCACGATGCGCTGATACGGCGTTTCGCCGGACACTCACTCTTATGCCCGTACGCGCTTTTCAGAACAAGACGCCCATCGTCGATGCGTCGGCTTACATCGACGAGACGGCCGTGGTCATTGGCGACGTGGTGCTCGGCGCCGACAGTTCCGTCTGGCCCATGTGCTCGGTGCGTGGCGACGTCAATTACATCCGCATCGGCGCGCGCACGAACATCCAGGACGGTTGCGTGATCCACGTGACCCGCTCGCGTCCGGACGCTCCGAAAGGAATGCCGACAATCATCGGCAACGATGTCACGGTCGGACATCGATGCACCTTGCACGGCTGCACGATCGAGGACGGCTGCCTGATCGGCATGGGTTCGACGGTGTTGGACGGCGCGGTGCTGCGCGAGGGCGTGCTGCTCGCCGCCGGCAGTCTCGTGACCGAAGGCAAGGAGCTCGAGGGCGGTTACCTTTGGGCCGGCCGCCCGGCCAAGAAAGTGCGCCCGCTAACGCGGGAGGAGAAAGTGGCGTTCGCTCGTTTTGCCGAGCACTACGCCAAGCTCAAGGAACATTACAAATAACTACAGCCAGCGAGCGCGGCGGAAGCGCCAGAACAAGAATGCGTCGATGCCGAACATGAGCGCAAGCGCGAGCGGGTAGCCGAACTCCCAGTGCAGCTCGGGCATGTATTGAAAGTTCATTCCATAGATACCGCCGATCATGGTCGGCACCGCGACCAATGCACCGTAGGCGGCGAGACGTTTGGTCACTTCGCCTTCCTGGAGCGTAATGAGCGAAAGATTCACCGAGATCGCGGTCGTCAGCATTTCCCGATTGGAGTCGATGCCCTGATTGAGTCGCACCAGGTGGTCGTAGATGTCGCGAAAGTAATCACCCATGCCCGCGCAGACCGAAGGCACGCGTCCGCCGAAGAGCCGGCCGACCGCCTCGAGCAGCGGACCGACCGCGTGCTTGAGCGTCATGAGCTGCTGTTTGAGGCTATAGAGCGCCTCGATGTTCGCGCGCGGCGAGGTTTCCGCAAAGATCTTGCGCTCGATGGTTTCGAGCTCGGTCTCCAATGCATCAAGCACCGGGAAATAGCGGTCCACCACCGCGTCCATGAGCGCGTACAGCACGTAGCTCGAACCGTGGCGCAGCAGCTCCGGTTCGCGCTCGGTGCGCTTACGCACGTCCTGTAATCCTCGTTCGGTGCGGTTACGCACCGACAGCACGTAGTTTCGCCCGACAAAGATGTGCAACTCGCCGGTGTGGATGGCTTCGGCATTCACTTCGACGGTTTGCAGCACAACGAACAATGAATCTCCGTACTCTTCGATCTTCGGCCGCTGGTGACCATGGCGCGCGTCTTCGACGGCGAGCTCATGCAGGCCGAACTCCTCCTGCATTTCTCTCAGCTCGTCGTCGGTGGCGTCGCGCAGCGCGACCCAAACGAAACATTCCGGGCGGCTCACATACGTTGAAATCTGGCTCGGACCGATCTCGGCGAGCACGCGACCTTCCTGATAGACGACGCAATTAACCAGCATGCAAGGCCTCTAGCTTTCCTTCTTGAGCGCCGCGATCACGGACTTCGTCTCCGGCCGCACGCCGCGCCAGACGAAATAGGATTCCGCCGCCTGCTCCACCAGCATACCCAGCCCATCGCTCACGCGAGCCGCGCCGTGCAGCGCGGACCATTCCAGAAACGGCGTCGGCCGCTCGCCGTACATCATGTCGTAGGCGAGCGAATCGCGCGTGTAGAGCGTCGCCGGCAAGGACGGCACCTCTCCCTTCACACTCGCACTTGTTCCATTGATGACGAGGTCGAAGTGCTTGCCGCGCAGATCGGCGAAGCTGCACGCCTCGATCGGGACTTGGCCGCTGAAGAGCTGCACGACGTCGCGCGCCCTGGCGACCGTGCGATTGGCGATCACGACGCGCGCCGGATGATGTTTGATCAGCGGACCCAAAACGCCGCGGGCCGCGCCGCCGGCCCCGAGGAGCAGAACCTGCTTGCCTTTGATCGACGTGGCGAGGTTCAGCTCGATGTCATGAACCAGACCGATGCCATCGGTGTTGTCGCCGAAAATACGATCGTCCGGCTCGAACTTGAGGGTGTTGACCGCGCCCGCAACTTTCGCGCGATCGCTCAAGTGATCGGCGAGCCGGAAGGCGTCCAGCTTGAAGGGAAGCGTGATATTGAGGCCCTTGCCCCCGGCGGCGCGAAATTGCGCGATCGCTTGGGGAAGACCGCCGGGGTCTACCTGGATGGCGGAGTATTCGATGCGGTGCTGGAACTGGCGAGCGAACAGCTGATGGATGAACGGAGACTTGCTATGCGCGACGGGGTTACCCATGACGGCATAGCGATCAGGTCGCTCGAAATCGAAAGGATCCGCCATGCAGCTAGTGTAGCGCTGCACGCCGTTGGCAGGCGAGAAGATCCGGCCGGCGAAGGGAACTGATCGAGAAGCTTACGCGGTGGCGCGCGCGCGCTCGGCGGCGGTCGGAATCACCACGCGTTTGTCGCCGTGCGGCACCGACTGCGACAGGTCGAGCAACGGATCGCGCGACTCGCAATACGCCGCCGCCTGGCGCATCCACTCATCCGACTGGGCGGCGAGCGCCTGGTAACTGTCGTGATCGAGGTGCGTGCGAAAGCTTTCAATACTCTTGATGAGCGCCTCGGCGGTATCCGCGAGGTCGGCGCGCTCGGTCGCCGCTTCCCGCACGAGTCCCGGCAACGCGTTCAACTCGAACGTCGGCGTCTTGCGCGTCGCCGCGAAGAGCACCGCCTGGCCGGTGAGGCGCGTAATCGCCTCCTGGCACTCGAGCGCCGATTCGTAGTTATGCTCGTAACCGAAGGCATTGCGGCATGAGCGCTCGTACGCAGCCTCGAAAAATAGCGCCGAGGCCTGTTCTTGGTTAGCCCCGGCGCACTCCCCGCCTCCGAATTGGAACACTTTGAAGGCGCTCGCTTCGCCATGGTCGGACATCACGGATGCCAGGTCGGCTTCCTCCACCTTGGCGAGGTCCGCCAGCAGAGTCTCGAAATATTCCTCACCCTTGCGCCGGCTCCAGGCAAAGAAGGATTCGCCGTCGCTGCGATCCGACACATAGGCTTCTTTGATGCGCTCGACCGCCTGGGGCGCGCGCGCCGCCGGAATTTCCGGGCCGTCGAAGGTGAGGGCGCCGCCCGCCATGCCGCTGCCGCCGAGCTGGAGCACGTAGTGCGGAATGAGCTTGCCGAACAGGCGCCGGCCTTCGCCGTACAGTCCGATATCGCCGGTGTCCGGCTGGGCACAGCTATTGTGGCAGCCGCTGACGCGGATGCGCAGGTCTTCCGGCCCCCCGTTCAACATGGCGCCGAGGATCTTGGAAGACGTGATCCCGAGCTTACAGGTCGACGTGCCCGGGCATGCGACGACGTTGTCACCGGGCTTGGGCTCCGCCAGACCAATGGCGGCTATCGCCGCCCGCAACACGGGAACCTTCGCTTCCGGTACGCCAACAACCATAAAGTTCTGGTCTTGCGTCGTGCGGATATCGGGCAACCCTTCGCGTTCCAGAATCGCCGCGAGCTGCCGCAGTTGGGTCGGACTGACGTCGCCGATATGCACCCCGATGGGAAATGCGACTTGGCCCGCCGGCTTGATCGGAAAAATCTTCCGCGGCGCGCCGGCGCCGGGCGCCGGACCGGCGGCGCCGAGTTTCCAGTCACCCTTGGGATATTCCTGATTGATGAACGCGGCTTTGGTCCGTGCGTACTCCTCGCGGTACTTTTCCATGAAGCCGTCGACGCCGAAACGATCGACGAGAAACTTTACGCGCGCCTTGGCGCGGCGCTTGCGGTCGGAGTAGCGATGGTGCAGCGCGATTACCGCCTCCATGCACGGCAGCAGGTCTTTCTCTTCGAGAAACGGCTCTATCACCAACGCTTCGTGCGGTTTATGACCGAGCCCACCGCCGGCCATCACCTTAAAGCCGAACTTTCCGTTCTGATGCGTGGCGACCACCCCGACGTCGTGCATCATGCCTTGGGCGCAATCCGCCTCGCACGCGGAAAAGCTGATCTTGAACTTGCGCGGCATGTGCTGGGTCAGCGGGTGCCGCAGGAAGCGCTTCACCGCGCCTTCAAGATGCGTCGTAACGTCGACGTGCTCGCGCGGACAAACGCCCGCGAGGGCGCAAGTGGTGATGTTGCGCACCGTGTTGCCGCACGCTTCCCGGGTGGTGAGGCCGTAAGTCGCAAGATGGCGCAGCAGCGCCGGAGTATTCGCGGTGGGTACGTGATGCAGCTGAATATCTTCGCGCGTCGTAATATGCGCCACGGGGTGGTCGGTATATTTTTCGACCCCTTCGGCTATACCGACGAGCTGGCGCGGCGTGAGTCGGCCGCCGGGCAGCTTAACGCGGACCATGTGAACGCCTGCCTGACGCTGGCCGTAAACGCCTTGCTGGAGACGGAACGCCGTAAAGCGGTCGCCATCGAGCTCGCCGCTCAAAAAAGCGTTGACGTTTTCCTCAAATTTATCGAGCTCGGCGGCCTCTGTTAAATTCCAGCGCGCATTCATGCAAACGGTGTCTCGGCGAAAACCTCCGGGACTTTAGCAAAGGCCGAGTGGTATGATAAAGAATAAAACAGGATATTTTAATTCGATTCAAATATAAGCATGAAGCTCCAGCAACTTCGCTACATCTGCGAAATCGCGCGGGCCGGACTTAAGGTATCTGACGCGGCCGCGAACCTGTTCACCTCGCAGCCCGGCATCAGCAAGCAGGTGCGGCTGCTGGAAGAAGAATTAGGCGTGCAGATTTTTCGGCGCAGCGGCAAACACTTCGCCGACATCACTCCGGCGGGTCGGGAAATCATCAAACGCGCCGAGCAAATCCTCCTTGAAGTCCGGAACATCAAGGAACTTGCGCAGGAACACGCCGACGAGGGTCACGGCAGTCTTTCGATCGCGACCACTCATACGCAGGCCTGCTACGCGCTCCCGGATACGATCCAGCGCTTTCGCGTCCAGTACCCCAAAATCAGTCTCCACATCCATATGGGCACGCCGGTGCAAATCGCCGAAATGGCGGCGCGCAGCGAAGTCGATTTCGCTATCGCGACCGAAGCCCTGGAGCTACTGGAAGATTTGGTCACGCTTCCTTGCTACCACTGGAACCGTTGCGTCGTCGCGGCGCTCGATCACCCCATCTTGAAGGAATCGCCGCTCACGCTGGAACGGCTGGCCGCCTACCCGATCGTCACCTACGTTTACGGGTTCACCGGACGCTCGACGTTAGATCGGGCGTTCGCGGCGAAAGGTTTGAAGCCCGATGTCGTTTTTACCGCCACCGATTCGACCACGCTCAAAACGTACGCGCGGCTCGGGGTCGGCGTCGGCATCATGGCGAAGATGGCGTTCGACCCTCAGGTCGATATCGGGTTGGGCATGATCGACGCATCGCACCTGTTCCCGAGCAGCACCTCGCACATCGCCTTCCGCCGCGGAGCGGTGCTGCGCAAATACATGTACGACTTCATACAACTATTCGCGTCACACTTGACTCACGAGCTCGTCGATACCGCCGTGCGGCTGGAAACGAAACAGGAGCGCGAGCGGCTGTTCGAAACGAAGCTCCCGGAGCTGCCGGTCCGCTGAATTATGAGCCGCCGAGCGACGCGCGGAACATGAAGTAAGCCGCGCCCACGAGGCACAATGCCGCCCATAGAAAATCGAGCCGCAGCGGCTCTTTCATGTAAAACAACGCAAACGGCACGAACACGGTGAGCGTGATCACCTCCTGGATCACCTTGAGCTGGCCCAAATTGAATTGCCCGTAACCCGCACGGTTTGCCGGCACCTGTAATAGGTATTCAAAAAACGCGATCCCCCAACTGACGAGGGCGGCGATGATCCAGGGTTTGTCGCGCAGGTCTTTTAGATGGGCGTACCACGCGAAAGTCATGAAAACGTTCGAGCAAGTGAGCAGCAGTATTGTTTTCATAAATCCTTAGGAGCAAACCGGAACGACGGGACGCAACACTTCCTCCACGGTGAGCCGCAGGTCGTTCAAGCGGCCATGGAAGAAATGCCCGACCGCCGGAAACAGTCGCAGTCTCGGACGCGGAGAAAGCTTGGCGATCCACTCCTGCACCGCGTCCGCCGAGACCACGTCATCGTCCTCGCCTTGCAGGACGAGCGTCGGCACGCGCGGCGGGGGAGGAGGACCGAGCTCGGCGTGCAAATGCACCGGGGGCGCGACGAGGATGAGCTGCGACGCCGGAAATTGCGCCGCGGCGCGCAGGGCGATATAGGCCCCGAAGGAAAAACCGGCCAACCAGATCTGATCGCCCGGCTGTCGCTTGCGCGCCCAATGGAGCACCGCTATGGCATCCTCGGTTTCACCGACGCCGCGGGCCCACGCCCCCGCGCTCGAACCGACGCCCCTGAAGTTGAACCGTACCGTGCGCAGCCCGAGTTCGCCGAAACTGCGGGCGAGCGTATGGACGACTTTGTTCTGCATCGTGCCGCCATGCAGCGGATGAGGGTGACATACAACCGCCGTGGCACAGGCCTTCGATGCCGGACAGGCCGTTATCGCCTCGAGCGGTCCCACCGGCCCCTCTATATGCAGCGACGCGTTGCAGGGAAACGGGCCCATCCGCCTTTGTATGCCCGCGCTGCGCGCAAAAAGCAAGTAGGCGCGCCTGCGTAAACGCGTTAAAACGCTTAAACTACGAACGCCGGGAGGACCATCGTGGAGTTGGACCATACGATTTTCTGGGTTGCGCTCGCGCAAATCATCGGCGTCAATATTGTTCTTTCCGGTGACAACGCGGTCGTCATTGCGCTCGCTGCCCGCTCGCTGCCGGCGCGACAACAGAAACAGGCGATCTTCTGGGGCAGCGGAGCGGCCGTGGTTTTGCGCATCCTCCTGACCGTCCTCGCGGTGGAGATGTTGCGCCTCCCTTACTTAAAAATCGTCGGCGCCGCGTTGCTGTTGTGGATCGGCGTCAAATTGCTCGTTCCCGAAGGAGAAGAGGACGATGACGACGGCTACAGCGGCGGGAACATGATGGCCGCAATCCGCACGATCCTGATCGCGGATCTCGTCATGAGCCTGGATAACGTGATTGCGGTCGCCGCAGCCGCCAAGGGAAGCCTGCTCCTGCTCATCCTCGGGCTCGGCATCAGCATTCCCCTGGTCATCTTCGGCAGCACCTTGCTGCTTCGCGTCATGCAACGCTTCCCCGTCGTCATCACCATCGGCGCGGGACTCCTCGGCTGGGTGGCCGGCGAGATGGCCGTCACCGATCCGCTGGTGCAGGAGGGAGTGAACGCACAAGCGAGCTGGCTGCACGCGGCCGCTCCCGTCGCCGGTGCGGCGCTCGTGGTTATGACGGGAAAATGGTGGGCCGCCCGCGGGCGGCGCGACATGCATCCGGCGCCCGCCGAACGCCGATCGAACGAACAAGTTTAACGCTGGGGAACGCTGATGCTCAGGCTGCTGGTGCCCGTGGACGGATCGGACAATTCGCTTCGCGCCGTCGATTACGTGCTGCGCACGCTCGGCTGGTGCAAGGACACCGCCGAGGTGCACGTGCTGAATGTTCAACCTCAGCTGCCGGGGGACGTCACGATGTTCATTCGTGCCGAGCAGATCAGGCAATTTCACCAGGAAGAGGGAATGAAAGCGTTGGCACCGGCGCTTTCGAAGCTCGATGGCGCCAAGATACGGCACGTTTCGCATGTGGCTGTCGGCGATCCCGCCGAGGTGATCGCGCGGTACGCCAAGGAAAAGCACTGCGATCAGATTTGCATGGGCACGCGCGGGCTCGGGCGCGTGACGGGGATGCTGCTCGGCTCCGTCACGACCAAGGTCATTCACCTCTGCGACGTTCCCGTCCTCCTCATCAAGTAGCGGCCGCAGGGCCGCGCCCTCATCTTACCGCTACGCTCAAGATGTATACGGCGTAGCACGCTCCGTTAACGCCGAAGTGATAAGGCCGCAGCGTTCCCCGGGATAGCGCCACCAGCACCCACGCGCTCGCAAGCAGGGTGAGCACCAAGCCTACCGCCACTTCCGCGCGTAGCTCCCAGGGCGTCAGTAGAATACCGAGGGCCGGCAGGAGGCTGCCTTGAAACACCATGGCTCCGGTGATGTTACCGAACGCGAGCGTATCTTTGCCCCGCAACGTCCAGAGGACGCTGTTCACCTTCTCCGGCAGCTCGGTCGCTAAGGGAATAATGAGTAGCGACAGCACCAGCGGGCTGATGCCGAGCGTCTTGGATAGGTCTTCTATACCGGCCACGAAACCATGAGCGCCGGCGACGATCCCGGTTAGACCGAGGCCAAGCTGAAGCACCTCCACCACCGGATTGTCACGCACGCCCGCCCAGCCAAACAGCCGCGCGAGCACTAAGGGGTGGCCGGCCTCCGTTGCATGACCGTTCGCCACGAGCTTCGCCGAAGCGCGCAACGTGAGCAGTAGGTACAAGAAGTAAATACCGACGAGCATGAGCGCAATTACGCCGCGTATCAGCCGATGCTCGTGCGGGACGAAGATGGCGACGGCGCTCAGCGAGAAAGCGGCGAGAAACCAGACGAGGTCACGGTGCAAACCGCCGCGCTCCGGCTGTAGCCGCCCGGACCAGCCGCGGCGCCACGCCGCCGCCAAACCGACGAGGAAGAGGGCGATCGTCGAGAGCATGAGGGGCGCGCCAAGAATCGCGCCGACACCGACCTCTTCACGCACTTCCTGGGTGGCGGCGCTGGAGAGTATCGCCACCACCGGCACCATCGTTTCGGGCATTGCCGTCCCGACGGCCGCGAAGATCGAGCCGGTCACGCCTTCCGATATCCGAAACCGCTCGCCCAGGTGCTCGAGCGCGTTGGTGAAGATCTCGGCGCTGATCAGGATCAGTATCAGCGCACCGCCCAGCAGTAGCAGCGTCATCGGCGCTTCGCTCTTGCGGTCACATTTCTACTTCGGCGGACGGGTGGCAACGAACGCCGGTCGCGTCGCGAGGTGCGCGTGCCACGCGGCCAGGCGGGGAAAGCGGCGACGCCAGTCGTGCGCGTAGCGCAAATCGATGTATTCGAGCGCGACCGTCAGGGCGACGTCGGCGACGGTCAGCCGGTTCTCCACCAGAAACGGGCCCGGCGGCAAGTGCTGCTCCGCGAATTCGAGGGCGCGCGCGATTTTTTGCTCGCGACGCGCGTTCGCGTCCGCCGATTGTTGCGCGAGCGGGCGACGCAGCTCCATGGTTCGGCCCACCGTTTGCTCGAGTACGCCGTCGGCGAGCGCGGCCCAGCGCAGCGCTTGCCAGCGCGCTTCGCCGGCCGGTGGAATCAGCGCGGGCGGCTTCAAGCTGTCCAGATACTCCGTGATGACCGGAGAATCGAATAACGTCGAGCCGTCGTCGCGCTCGAGCACGGGTACGAGACCGAGCGGGTTATAGCGGGGCACGGTGCTGTCCGGCGCGTGCGGATCGACAACGATGAATTCGCAGGCGAGCTGCTTCTCGGCGATCAGCGCGCGCGTCTTGCGGACGTAGGGCGAGGTCAGCGATCCGTATATTTTCATTGCATCACCAGATAATCGAGCACGAGGCCGAGAAAGACCGCGGCCCCAAACCGGTTGTTGTCCAAAAACGCGTGGAAGCAAGCGTCGCGGGCGCGGTTTCGAATCAGCCATTGCTCGCGCACGGCGAAGGTCGCCGCGACGACGAGCCCGCCATGGTACAGCATCCCGCGATCCGCCATGAATCCGGCGACCGCGAGCAGCGCGAGCGTCGCGGCGTGGAAGATTCCGACCATGAGACGGTCGTAGCGGCCGAAAAGAATGGCGGTCGACTTCACGCCGACGCGCACATCGTCCGGCCGGTCCGCCATGGCATACGCCGTGTCGTAGGCGACCGCCCAGCATACGTTCGCCGCGAGGAGCGTCCACGCGAGCGGCGGTAAGGAATCGGTCTGCGCGGCAAACGCCATGGGAATTCCCCACCCGAACGCCACGCCGAGATAGAACTGCGGCAAATGCGTCCAGCGCTTCAAAAAGGGATAGGTGGCCGCGAGAAAGGCGCCCGCGAAAGCGAGCAGGATCGTCAAGCGATTGAGCGTAAGCGCGAGAACGAACGCCACGAGGCAGAGCACGCCGAACAAAACGAGGGCTTCGCGCGGGGGTACACGTCCCGCGGCGATCGGGCGCGTGCGCGTGCGTTCGACGTGGGGATCGAACTCCCGATCGGCGTAGTCGTTGATGACACAGCCGGCGGAGCGCATGAGAAATACGCCGACGACAAACACCACGAGCGTTTTCAAATCCGGCCGGCCTTGCGCGCTGAACCAGAGCGCCCACAGCGTCGGCCAAAGCAGCAGCAAACTGCCGATCGGCCGGTTCAGCCGCATCAGCACCGCGTAATCCTTGAAACGTTCGATCGCCTGCGTCATGGAAAGTCCAACGACAAAGCCGCCGGTCAGACGGCGCCGTACTCTTCCCGCCGCGCCATCCAGCGCCGGATAATCGGCTCGACTCGCTCGGGATAATCGGACAACAACTGCGCGGCCGCCTGCTGCACGCGCGGCAGCAATCCGCGATCGCGCGCAATGTCGGCGATGTGGAACGCCGCCACGCCGGTCTGCCGCGTGCCGAGCAGCTCGCCCGGACCGCGCATTTCGAGATCGCGCCGCGCAATTTCAAAACCGTCGTTGGTCGAGCGCAGTACCGCCAGGCGCTCGCGCGCGATTTCCGATAGCGGCGGCTGGTACAACAGCACGCAACTGCTCGAGATCGAACCCCGCCCCACGCGCCCGCGCAACTGATGCAACTGCGACAACCCCAGGCGCTCGGCGTTTTCGATGATCATGAGCGAGGCGTTCGGCACATCCACGCCGACTTCGATGACGGTGGTGGCGACGAGCAGGTTCACCTTGCCGCGCTTGAACTCGGCCATGACGCGCTCCTTCTCCTTCGGCTTGTGGCGTCCGTGCACGAGCATTACGGTAAGGTCCGGCAGAGCCTCCGTCAGCATTTCCGCCGTGCGCGTCGCCGTCTCCAGATCGAGCGCTTCGGATTCTTCAATGAGCGGACAGACCCAATAGGCCTGGCGACCGGAGGCGCAGGCTTCGTGCACGCGCGCGACGACGTCGGCGCGGCGCGTGGCGGGGACGGCCACGGTCTCGATCGGTTGCCGCCCCGCCGGCAGCTCATCGATGACGGAAACGTCGAGATCCGCGTAAACGCTTTGCGCGAGCGTGCGCGGAATCGGCGTGGCGCTCATGATGAGCTGGTGCGGCGCCTCGTCGCTGTGTTCCCCCTTGGTGCGCAGCCGCAGCCGTTGCTGCACGCCGAAGCGATGCTGTTCATCGACGACGATAAGACCGAGGCGCGCGAACTTCACGCCCTCCTGGAACAGTGCGTGCGTGCCGACGGCGATCGCGGTTTGGCCCGCCGCAATGTCGAGCAGCGTCTGCGTGCGCGCGCGGCCGGTCACGCGCGCCGAGAGCGCCGCGACCGAGACACCGAGCGGCGCCAACCATTCGGTGAGATTCCGGCAGTGCTGTTCCGCGAGAAGCTCGGTCGGGGCCATGAAGGCGACCTGATAGCCCGCTTCGATCGCGCGCAGAGCGGCGCACGCCGCGACGATGGTTTTGCCCGAGCCGACGTCGCCTTGCACCAGACGCTGCATCGGTTCGGGGCGCGCGAGATCGCGGTTGATTTCCTGCAGCACGCGGCGCTGAGCGCGCGTCAACGCGAACGGCAACCGCGCCAGCAATTGCTTTATGAGCCCATCGTTTCCGGCAAACCGCGGCGCGCGCTCGGCGCGCAGCCGTTCGCGCACGCGCCGCAAGCTCAAGGTGTAAGCCAGCAGTTCTTCGAACGACAGGCGTTGCTGCACCGGCGCACTGCCGCTCATCAGCGCGGCGACATCGGCCCCGGGCGGCGGACGGTGCACCAGCTCCAGCGCGTCTTTAAGATTCGGCAGGCGCAATTCATCGCGCACGTTGTCCGGCAGCAGCTCGGTAACGTGGATGAGATGGCGGTTGAGCGCCTCCTGCGCCAATCGACGCAGGCTCGTCTGGCTGACACCCGCGGTGGACGGATAAACCGGTGTCAGATGATTCTCGGGTTGCGGCGCGGCGTCGGCCGGCAGGATGGAATACTCCGGGTGCGCCATTTCGAATCCGGCCGGCCCGAAACGGACGGCGCCGAAACACCGCACCCAGCGCCCGCGCGCGAGCTGTTCCTGCTGCGCGGCGTTGAAGTGAAAGAAACGCAAATGCAAATGCCCGGTTCCATCGGCGATGCGGCAGACGAGCGCGCGACGGCCTCGATAAACGACATCGCTCAGTTCGACCCGCCCCGCCACCAGCGCTTCCTGTCCGGGTCTCAAACTTCCGAGCGGCGTGAGGCGCGTGCGATCCTGGTAGCGCGACGGCAAATGGAACAGCAAGTCCTGGACCGTCTCGAGTCCCAGGGTTTTCAGCTTCTCGGCCAGCCGGGGGCCGACGCCTTTCAGGCACGTGAGCGGCGCGCGCGCCGGGTCGGGCGCGCGGGCGACGACCGACACGGACGGCGCGCGCACTTAATCGGCGGAAAGGACCAGGATGGCGTCCATTTCGACCGCCGCCCCTTTGGGCAACGCCGCCACGCCGATTGCCGCGCGCGCGGGATAGGGCTCGGAGAAATAGCGCGCCATGGTTTCATTGACGAGGGCGAAATGCCCGAGGTCCGTAAGAAACACGTTTAACTTGACCACGTCGTCGAGATCGCCGCCCGCGGCGCGCGCCACGGCGCGCAGGTTCTCGAAGACGCGCGTGATCTGCGCCCGAATATCGACCTCGAGCTCCATCGTCTGCGGATTCAACGGGATCTGACCGGAGAGATAAACGGTTTGCCCGGCGCGCACGGCTTGCGAATACGTGCCGATGGCCTTCGGGGCACTGGCGGTAGCGATCGGTTGTTTGAAAGACATGGTCGTTGCGCTCCTGTACGAGCGCATGAGTGTCGGCGGCGATTCTTGGGAATGCAAGACCCGTTCCGGCTTCAGCCCTTCTTGCGGTTGATGCGCACGACCGTGTCGAGCGCGCGGATGCGGCGCATGATGCTCGCGAGATGGACGCGGTCTTTTACTTCGACGGTGAACTCCATCGTGGTGTAGCGGCCGTCGCGGTCGTCGAACGACACCGTGTCGATGTTCGCGTCCTGCTCGGCGATGACGGCGGCGACTGAGGCAAGCACGCCGCGGTTGTTGCGCACGTCGACCCGAATCGTCACCGGGAAGACGCTTTCGATCTGCTGCTCCCAGCGCACGTCGATCCACTGATCCGGGTGCTTGCGGTACTTCGCGACGTTGGGGCAGTCTTCGGTATGAATGACGATACCGCGTCCGGACGAAAGAAAGCCGAGGATCGGGTCGCCCGGTATCGGGCGGCAACAGCGCCCGTAAGTAACCACCACGCCCTCGGTGCCGCGGATCGCGAGCGGCGTCTCCTTGTTGCTTTTACTCAGCAGTTCCCGGAAGCGCCGCGTGAACGCAAAACCGCCGGCCTCCGGCGCGGCGGCCGGCACCAGCTGGCGCGCCACCACGGCCGGCACGCGATTGCCGAGACCGATATCGCTCAGGAGCTGGTTCCAGCTCGCCAGTTTCAGGCTCTTTAACAACTTGTCGCGCTGGGTGTCCTTGAGCTCCTCCATGTTGGCCCCGAGATCTTTGAGTGCGCGTTCGAGCAATCGGGCGCCGAGATCGACGGCGCCGCCGATCTGCCGGTTTTTCAAGAAGCTGCGTATGTTCGCGCGGGCGCGGCTGGTCACGACGTAATCGAGCCAAGACGGATTCGGAGCGCCCGAGCTCGAGGTAAGGATCTCCACGTGATCGCCGTTTCGGAGCGTCGTGCGCAGCGGCACCAGCTCATGGTTCACCTTGGCGCCGACGCAGCGGTTGCCGATATCGGTGTGGACGTCATACGCGAAGTCGATGACGGTTGCGCCGCGCGGCAGCTTCTTGATCTCGCCGTTCGGCGTGAACACGTAAACCTCGTCGGGAAAGAGGTCGATCTTGAGATGCTCGAGGAACTCATGCGGATTGCCTGCCTTCTGCTGGATCTCCAGCAGATCCTTGAGCCACTGCAGCGCGCGCTGGCGCATGGTGTCGCCGCCGGCCTCGCCGCTCTTGTAGAGCCAATGCGAGGCGACGCCCGCATCGGCGACGCGGTGCATCTCGCGGGTGCGGATTTGCAGCTCGATCGAGACGCCGAACGGCCCGAACACCACCGTGTGCAGTGACTGGTAACCGTTCGCCTTGGGAATGGCGATGTAGTCCTTGAAACGCCCCGGGATCGGCTTGTACAGGCTGTGCAGCATGCCGAGCACGCGGTAACACGTGTCGGCTTTATCGACCACTATCCGAAAGCCGTAGACGTCATACACCTGGTCGAACGAGAGCTTCTTCTGCTGCATCTTTTTATAGATGCTGTAGACGTTCTTCTCGCGCCCGGTCACTTCCGCCGCGACGCCTTCCTGCTCGAGCTGCTGCAGCACTGCCGTACGCACTTTCTCGACGATGGCCTTGCGATTCGCGCGGCGGCGGCGGATCGTCTCGACGATAATGCGATAGCGCAGCGGATAGAGCGTGGCCATCGCGAGGTCTTCGAGCTCGATCGCCCATTGGCGCACACCCAGACGGTTGCCGATCGGGGCATAGATATCGAGCGTCTCGCGCGCGATCGACCGCTGCCGTTCGCGCGGCAGAAAGGAGACCGTGCGCATGTTATGCAGCCGATCGGCGAGCTTGACCAGAATGACACGGATGTCGCTCGCCATGGCGAGCAGCATCTTGCGGAAATTCTCCGCCTGCGCTTCTTCCTGGCTCTGAAACTCGATGCGGGTGATTTTCGAGACGCCGTCGACGAGCTCGGCGACATCTTTGCCGAACGCCTGGGCGATTCCCTCCTTGGCGGTCTTGGTGTCCTCGATGACGTCGTGCAGGATGGCGGCGATGATGCTTTTCGCGTCCATGTGCATGGACGCGAGAATGTGCGCCACCTCGAGCGGATGAAAGATGTACGGTTCGCCGCTGACGCGGCGCTGGCCCTCGTGCGCTTCCGCGCCGAAGCGGTAGGCCGCGCGGATATCGGCGACGTCTTTGGGTTCGAGGTAAGTCCCGAGCAGCGCGCAGAGATCGTCGATCTCGAAACGCTCAGGCGCGCCGCCGGAACGCCGCGCTGCTTCCGCCGCCGGGTTGCGCTCGGCCGCTACGCCTGCGCTAGTGCGTGGTGGGGCCGTCTCCCGGCTTGGCGGCGAGGTCGGCGGCCGGGTTTTGCTCGGTTGCGTCTTCATCTGCCTCGAGTCCGGCCTGCGGGCTCTCCTCGTCCAGTATGGCGTTGGTAACGAAGCCGGCGGCGATCTCGCGCAGCGCGAGCACAGTCGGCTTGTCGTTCTCTTTGGCGACACAGGGCTCCGCGCCGCTGCTCAGCTGGCGGGTGCGTTTGGCGGCGACCAAAACCAGCTGAAAGCGGTTATCCACGTTTTCCAGACAATCTTCGACGGTAATACGGGCCATGCGTTACCTCTTTACAGTTTAAAGTATGGCGCATAAAGCGCTGCGTGCACCTTCGTCTCCATCCCTGCTCTTAGAAGGACAAAAGAGCGAGGCAAGGCGCGAGCACTTCATTATGATCGAAGCCGGCGGGGTCGGGAGCGCGGCTTCGTAGGAAACCGTCATCTTACTGACGACGGGGCGGTATTTCCAGACAAAACGGCTAATTACGCAGCAACGCGGCGATATCCAAGCTAATCGGCCGGCGCTTCTCGGGCATCCCCTCGAGAATCGCACCGACGTCCGCCAGGGCCTGCTCGAAGTCGTCATTGACCACGACGTAATCGAACTCGCTGTAGTGGCGCATCTCGTCGATGGCCGCCTGCATGCGGCGGGCGATCACCTCGGGCGCGTCCTGCCGGCGATCTTTGAGGCGCTGCTCGAGCGCCGCGCGCGACGGGGGCAGCAGGAAGATCGCCACCGCCGAGGGCTGCGCGCGTTTGATGGAACGCGCGCCCTGCCAGTCGATGTCGAATACCACCCGCTTGCCCTTGGCCAGGAGATCGTTGACCGCCGCGTGCGAGGTGCCGTAGCGATGGCCGAAGACTTCGGCGTGCTCGAGGAACGCGCCGCGCTGTGCCATCGCCTCGAACTCGGCCGGCGTGACGAAGTAATAATGTACGCCATGCCGCTCCCCCGGTCGCGGCGCACGGGTGGTATGGGAAACCGAAAGCGCGACATCGGGAAAACGTTTCGCGAGCGCATCGGCCAAACTGGTCTTCCCCGTGCCCGAGGCGGCGGAGAGTATATAAAGCCGCCCTTTCTGGTCCGCGACGTGTCCGGTGGATGTCATTCGATGTTCTGCACCTGCTCGCGCATTTGCTCGATCAGCACTTTGAGCTCGACCGCAATGTTCGTGAGCCGAAGATCGACCGATTTCGAGGCGAGCGTGTTGGCTTCGCGGTTCAGTTCCTGCATGAGGAAATCGAGGCGCCGTCCGACTTGGCCCTCGCGGCCGATCACGCGCTCGACCTCGCCGACGTGCGCCTGCAGCCGATCGAACTCCTCGCTCACGTCCGCGCGCGTCGCGAAGAGTACCATTTCCTGTTCCAGGCGCGTCGCATCGAGCTGTGCACGTATCTCGCCGAGCCTGGCATCCAGGCGTTGACGGTAGTCGCGCGCGACGTCCGGCAGCAGCGTCGTCAAGCGGCCGAGCAGCGCTTTGACGCCGCGCAGGCGCTCTTCGATGAGCGCCCGCAGCCGCTCGCCCTCGCGCCGGCGCGTCGCAACCAGCTCCTCGAGCGCCGTGGCAAGAAGCTCGAGCGCTCGCGCTCCGAGCGACTCCGCATCCAGGGCGGGCGAGCGCAGCACGCCCGGCCAACGCAATACGTCGCTCACGGAGAGCGGCGCCAGGCCCACCTCGAGCGCGGCGATTTCCTCCGCGGCCGCCAGCAGCTGATTCGCGGCCACCCGGTCGAGCGACGGCGCCGCACCCGCTTCCGTCGGCTGGAGCCTGAGCGTGGCGTCGATCTTGCCGCGTTCGAGACGCCGCCCGACGGCCTCGCGCACGGCGGCTTCGATCGAGCGCAGCTCCTCGGGGAGGCGCACGCTTATTTCCAGGTAACGGTGATTGACGGAGCGCAGTTCCCACGTCAACCCGCCCGCCGGCGTATCGGCGGCGGCGCGGGCGAAAGCGGTCATGCTGAGAGTCATACGGGTGTCGCTGGCTTGCTTGGCGGCGATGGTAAACCGAAAACCCAAGCCGGCCAAACGACCGCCGCGCTCGAAAGGCCTTCTATACTTAAAGCGGAAACCCGCCCGCATGAAAACCAAAATGGAAAACGCCCTGCCCCCCGGCTACGTGCTGCGGCAGTACCGCATCGTGCGTACCCTGGGCGGCGGCGGCTTCAGCATCGTTTATCTGGCGGAGGACAGCCAACAACAACGCCCCGTCGTCATCAAAGAGTATCTCCCGAGCAGCCAGGCGCGGCGCGCCGAAGACGAATCGGTCGAGAGCCTTTCCGCCGAAACCGACGTAACGTTTCGGCAGGGCATAAAGCGCTTCTTCGATGAAGCGGCGGCGCTCGCCCGGATCAACCATCCGAGCATCGTGCGGGTGCTCGACTTCTTCCGGGACAACAATACCGTCTACCTCGTCATGAGCTACGAGGAAGGCAAGGACCTCGGGTCGTACATCAAACAGCGCGGCGGCGGGCTTTCGGAAAAGTTCCTGCGCACGGTGTTCCCGCAGCTCTTGCTCGGCTTGCGCGAATTGCACGCCAGTAATCTGCTGCATCTCGACATCAAGCCGGCGAACATTTTCTTGCGTCCGGGCGGCAAACCGCTGCTGATCGACTTCGGGGCGGCGCAACCCGCCTATCGTGAAAACCGGGTGCTCAGCGCCCACACGCTGACGCTCGGCTACGCGCCGATCGAACAGCACAAACGCGGCCATCTGGGTCCGTGGACGGATCTCTACGCCATCGGCGCCTCCATGTGGGCCTGCATGAGCGGCAAGTCGCCGCCGCCCGCTCCGGAGCGGGCCAAACGGGACAAGTACAAGACGGCCATGAAGGTCTACGCCGGGCGCTACTCGAAGCAACTGCTGGAGGCGGTGGACTGGTGTCTCAAAGTCGATCAGATCGAGCGACCCCAGACGGTGCAACAGCTGCTCGACATTCTCGCGCAACCCGCGGCGCCGGAAACGGAGCCGGAGGGCGGCGTGCTCGGTCGGTTCCTGAAGCTGCCCTGGGCCAAATAAGTCACGCGATGAAATATCGGGTTGCCCAGCTCTCGAGCACCGGCGGGCGCAGCGCCAACGAAGATCGGGTCGGGATCGCCGAGCGGCACAACGCCGTTTTGCTCGTCGTCGCAGACGGGCTGGGCGGCCACACCGGCGGCGAACTGGCCGCCCAAACGGTCGTCGAGACCGTCTTACGCCTCTTCCAGGGAATCAAGCAGCCGCGCCTCCCGGATCCGTTTGCGTTCCTCGCACTCACAATGCTCAAGGCGCACCACACGGTCGTCGCGCGCGCCAAGGCGCACGTGCCGCCGCTCGAAGCGCGCACCACCTGCGTGCTCTGCCTGGTACAGGAGGGTTTCGCCTACTGGGGGCATGTGGGCGACAGTCGCTTGTATCATTTCCGGGGCGGGCGGCTGCTGAAGCGGACCGAGGATCACTCGACCATCGAGGAGCTACGCCGCGATGGAGTGATCAGCGAGGAGGAAATGGCGCAGCACCCGCGCAAGAGCTATCTCCTGCGTTCCCTGGGCGGGAGCGGCGACCCGAGCATCAGCCTGAGCGAAGAGACGTTGCTGAAGCCCGGCGATACGCTGCTCCTTTGCAGCGACGGACTCTGGGAAGCGCTTAGCACCGACGACATCGCGCGGTTTCTCTCGTCATCGACGATCGACGACGGCATGGAGGAAATGATTTCCGCCGCCGAGAAGCGCATGGGCGACGCCTGCGATAATGTCACCGCCGCCTGCTTGCGCTGGGAAGATCGGCCGCCGCTGCATCCCTCCCTGCGTGCTCCCGCTCCGGCACAAGTCGACGCCAAACTGCTATGGCAGGGAGCGGCCGCGACAAAGGTCGCGGCCCAGCGCGCCGCCGAGCCCGAGCGCAAACCGACGGATCGGCGCGGCAACATCGAAAACCGAATCAACGAGCTCGAAGAATACCTGCGGAAGTTCGAGCCGAAGAGTTAGTAGACGGGCCATGGCGCCAGCCGCCTAACGCGCCTTAATCCCGCCGTTCCCGAAAACCCGTTCCTGCGTGGTGCTCCAGCCGCCGCGCGACGCGGGCGGCCCATAACTCGCCCGCTTTTCCATGCCGGCACTCGCGCTGGCGTCGTTGCTCGCCTTCGACGAAAATGCGGCCTCTTCATTTCCTGCGACAGCACCATGCGTCCGAGCGGCCGTGCGCCCGATGAACTACGTCCCATCCGCATCACCCGCCGCTACACGCGTCATGCGGAAGGCTCGGTATTGATCGAGTTTGGCGATACGCGCGTGCTTTGCACCGCAAGCGTCGAGGAAAGAGTGCCGCCGTTCCTCAAAGGCAAGGGTCAAGGTTGGATCACCGCCGAGTACGGCATGCTCCCGCGGGCGACCCACGAACGCACGCAACGCGAGGCGGCGCGCGGTAAACAAGGCGGGCGCACCTTGGAGATCCAGCGGCTGATCGGGCGGGCGTTGCGCGCGGCGGCCGATCTCACGCGACTGGGCGAACGTACCATCACCGTTGACTGCGACGTGCTGCAGGCAGACGGCGGCACGCGCACCGCCTCGATCACCGGCGGGTACGTCGCGTTAGTCGACGCCATCAGCGCTTTGCGCGGGAAAAATCTGCTGGTGCAGGATCCCGTACGGCACTTCGTGGCCTCGGTGTCAGCCGGCCTTGTCGACGGCGTTCCGGTGCTCGATCTTGATTACGCGGAAGACTCAACGGCTGAAACCGATATGAATTTCGTGATGAATGAAACTCTCGCCTTCATCGAGGTCCAAGGCACCGCTGAGCGCGGCACGTTTACGCAGGAACAACTGAGTCGCATGACCGAACTTGCGCGTCGGGGAATCGAGCAGCTGATCGGCAACCAACGACGCGCGCTTGCCGGCGGATGAGCCGAACGATCGTCCTCGCGAGCGGCAATGCGGGCAAGGTTCGCGAGATAAACCAGGTGCTCGCGGAGCTCGGTCTCGCGGTAACGCCCCAGTCGCACTTCGGCGTTCCCGCTGCCGAGGAGACCGGTTTGACGTTCGTGGAGAACGCCATCCTTAAGGCGCGTCATGCCGCGCAACACACCGGCTATCCCGCCATTGCGGATGACTCCGGCCTCGAGGTCGATGCGCTCGACGGCGCGCCGGGCGTGCACTCGGCACGCTACGCGGGGAAAGACGCGACCGATAGCGCGAATGTCGAAAAACTTTTGGAAGCGCTGCGCGGCGTGCCGGAAACCAAACGAACCGCGCGTTTTCAATGCGTAATGGTTTATTTGCGCAAGCCGCAGGATTCCACGCCCATCGTTGCGCACGGCACCTGGGAAGGCGTGATCGCCTTCGCTCCGCGCGGCGCCAACGGCTTTGGCTACGATCCGGTGTTTCTGGTCCCGGAGCGCAACTGCACGTCGGCCGAGCTGGCGCCCGAGGAAAAAAATCGCCTGAGCCATCGCGGTCAAGCCCTGCGCGCATTGGTCGCCGCGCTGCGGCAAAGCAGACGCTAGTTGCGCGAAGCGAAGTAACGCCGATCAGGATTTATACACCTCGCTCGCTGCCGCAACGGGCGCGGGCGAAGTGCCACGCAGACTATTTTTCTATGCCCATCGAACCGCCGCCGCTTTCTCTATACATCCACCTTCCGTGGTGTGTACGCAAATGTCCTTACTGTGACTTCAATTCGCATGCAGCGGAAGACGAGGTCCCGGAACGTCGTTACGTCGAGGCCGTGCTGCGCGATCTCGCTCTCGATGCGCCGCTGGCGGAAGGCCGCACGGTCGAAACACTGTTTCTCGGCGGCGGCACACCGAGTCTTTTCAGTCCCGAGTCCGTCGCACGCTTGCTCGACGGCGTGCGCGCGCTGGTGCCGCTCGCTTCCGGCGCCGAGATCACGCTGGAGGCGAACCCGGGAACGGTCGAGCTCGGGCGTTTCCGGGGGTTTCGTGACGCCGGCGTCAATCGCCTCTCCATCGGCGTCCAAAGCTTCGATGACGACAAACTCAAAGCGCTCGGGCGCATTCACGGGCGCGCGGAAGCGCTCGCCGCCGCCGGCGCAGCGCGGACAGCGGGTTTTGACAACTTCAACTTGGATCTGATGTACGGGCTGCCCGGGCAAAGCGTCGAGCAAGCGCGCGTGGACATCGTGACGGCGATCGCGTTGCAGCCGACGCACATTTCGGCCTACCAACTCACGCTCGAGCCCAACACCTTATTCCATCAACATCCACCCACGCTTCCCGACGATGACGTCATCGGCGCCATGCAAGATGTCTTGGTCGACGAACTGCAAAGACGCGGATATCGCCAATACGAGGTTTCGGCGTACGCGCAGGACGGGCACCAATGCCGCCACAATCGGAACTATTGGGAGTTCGGTGACTACCTCGGCATCGGAGCTGGTGCGCACGGAAAGTTGTCCCGCGCTGAAGGGGTGATGCGCGTTGCGAAGGCGCGCCACCCGGACGCCTTTCTCCGCACGGCCGGCACCGCCGCCGCTCGTGCGAGCATCCGCTTCCCTTCGCGCTCCGATCTTATCTTCGAATTCATGCTGAACGCCCTGCGTCTGCATGACGGCTTCCCGGCAGCGCTCTTTTCCCAGCGGACGGGGCTTGGGCTCCGTGACATTGAGGTACCGCTGCGGGCCGCCCGGGGAAAGGGACTCCTGACGCTCGATGCCGACGTCATCCGGCCGACGGCATTGGGGCGACGGTTCCTGAACGATTTGGTGGCCCTGTTCCTGCCGTCCGATCAGTCCCAGTAAATCTCCTGAAGTCAAAGTACGAATAGCGCGGGCGCGACACGTTTGTTATTTTCGCCACACGTTCGCGATAAATTTCGAGGAGAGAACATGAAGAAACATCAAGGCTTGGCGACGGGCGCTTTTGTCGGATGCTTGCTCGTCTGCGCAGGCGCGACCGCTCAGGAGAATCCCATGTATTTCGGGGTCAAGGCCGGACAAGTCGATTCCAGCCGGGGCGGATACGACCCGGCGAGCAATTTCGGACTATTGCTGGGCTACGACCTTCATCGAGACGCAAATGGCGCTTTTGCCATCGAGGGCGAGTACACGCACGACATTTCGCAAGGCGATGTTTCGGTGAGTGGCGTCAACGGTCGCTGGAAAATCGAAACGCTGGCGGCGTACGGCGCTTACCGAACCGGCGGCGATGTCTACTTGAAGGCGAAAGCGGGATGGCTGAGCGAAGACATCAACGTGAGCGGTACGGGCGGCGGCAAGAAGGATTCGGATTTCTCGTACGGGGCCGGCGTTGGTTTTCATTTCAATCGCAAGACCGGCCTTGAGCTGGAGTACACCGTACTGGAGAATGACTTTAATTTCCTCAGTATCGGTTATTTCACGCACTTCTAAGTAAGCGCAAACGGAGAGCCGGTGGCCCGGCAAGAAATGCCCAGGTTCCGGTGGCGCCGGCGCGCGTCGCCGCTGGTGGTGTTCGCGCTTGTTGCAGCGCTCGCGGCGTTCGTCACGGTCTTGCTGCCCGGACGGAGTCCGCGGTCCGCTCCGGACGTCGCTCTTATTCTTCTCGATGGGCGCACGGTCTCGTTGACGGAGCTCCGTGGTCGGCCGGTACTCGTCTCTTTCTGGGCCACCAGCTGCGTGCCTTGCGTGGAGGAGACACCCGAGTTTGTCCGCCTATACCACGACCTCGGTCCGCGTGGACTGGAGCTTTACGCAGTGGCGATGCCCTATGATCCGCCGCTGCAAGTACAACGCTTCGTGCAGCAGTATGGCGTGCCCTATCCCGTCGCTCTAGACGTGACCGGAACCGTTTCACGCGCGTTCGGCGACGTGAACGTCGTCCCTACCGCCTACTTGCTCAGTCCCGACGGCGAAATCGTCCTCAAACATGCGGGCAAGCTTGATTTCACCCGCGTGCGCAAATCGGTCGCGGCGTATCTCGGGACGATCCGCGGACCGCAATCCCAACCCGCTTCTTGACTCACGTTTTCGCTCGGCATAGCAGCCTGGGAAGACCTGATAATTTCTTGCCCGACGAACCCCTTTCGCTCGCTGATTAATAGAGGTCCACCGGATCCACGTCCAGCGACCAGCGCACGCGCCGCGCCGCTTTTTGCTCGCCGATCCGCTTGAGGCAGCAGGTAAGAACAGTGTGCAACGGCGCGCGCTGAGCGGACTGAATCAAAAGTTGCGCCCGGTAGCGGCCGGCGCGTCGCTCCATCGGAGACGGTACCGGTTCCATGACTTGCACGCCCGATCCTTCCGCGCAGCGCCGAGCGATCGCTCGTGCGGTGCGCAAAAAGGCGAGCGCCGCTTCCCGCTGCGGAGATTCTGCACGCCACAACGCGAGATGGCTGAAGGGCGGATATCCGGCCTCGCGCCGTTCGGTTAAGGCGTAGTCCGCAAATTCGTCATAACCCTGCACTTGCAAGGCGGTCAGTACCGGATGATTCGGATGGTAGGTTTGAATCAATACTCGCCCCGCCTTCGCCGCGCGTCCGGCGCGTCCGCTGACTTGCACAATCTGCTGCACCAGGCGCTCGGCCGCGCGGAAATCACTTCCATACAATCCCTGATCGGCGTTGAGCACGCCGACCAAAGTCACGTTGGGAAAGTCGTGGCCTTTGGATAACATTTGGGTGCCGATCAGAATATCGGCATCGCCTCGGCGGACGCGCTCAAGCTTCTCCACCAGCGAACCCTTCGCGCGCGTACTGTCCCTGTCGATGCGAACGACCCGCGCGCTCGGAAACATCTCTTTGAGCGCGGATTCGACGCGCTCCGTTCCTTCGCCGAGCGCGTGCAGACCAGCGGCCCCGCATTGCGGACAAATCTCGGGCAAGGCCTGATCAGCACCGCAATGGTGGCAACAAAGTCTTGCGGACGACCGGTGAAACGTGAGGCGCGCATCACAACGGCGGCAGGGCGCCACCCAGCCGCAGACGAAGCACATCCAGATGGGGGCGAAGCCGCGGCGATTGAGGAATAGCAGAACCTGCTCGCCTCTACCCAGTGTTTCCGCCATCGCCGCTCGCAGCGGATGGGAAAGACCTTCCTCCCGCGCCAGTCGGCGCATGTCCAGCAACTCCATGCTCGGTGCAACGGCGCCGCCGGCGCGATTCGGCAACACGATCATCGTGTAACCTCCGCTCCGCGCGCGGTTCAGACTCTCCAGGGACGGTGTAGCGGATCCCAGAACGATTGGAACCGCTTCTCGACTGGCGCGCATCACCGCAACGTCGCGTGCGGAGTAGCGGAACCCGTCCTGCTGCTTGTACGAGGCATCATGTTCCTCGTCGACAATAATCAGGCCGAGGCGTGGCAGCGGTGTGAAAACGGCGGAACGCGTCCCGATCACTACACGTGCCTTTCCGGCGCGTGCGAGCAGCCAGGCGCTCGCCCGCTCCTGGTCGGTCAGATCAGAATGCAGCACTACGAGCGGCTCGCGTAAGCGTTCACGAAAACGAGTCAGGAGCTGTGGCGTAAGTCCGATCTCAGGAACCAACACGAGGACCTGCCGACCGCTGCTAAGCACGCGCTCAATCACGCGCAGATAGACCTCGGTCTTGCCGCTCCCGGTCACTCCGTAGAGCAAGAACGGACTGAATCCGCTCGCGCCGACGATTTCCTGTACCGCGGCGGACTGCGCCGGCGAGAGGGAAGGGGCGTTTACCGGTTCGGTGTCGGCTGGCTGCAGCGAATCGCGATCATGCACCGTCACCCATCCTCGCTCGACGAGCGCGTCCACCGCGGATCGCCAGTTGCGAGAGAGCACCGCTAGTGCGCGCGCGTTCAGTCCCGCGGGTTCCGACCGCAGGGCCTGTAAAACGCGCCGTTGTAGGGTCGCCCGCTTCAATTCGTCAGGATTCGCGTGCGCGCCGTCAGCGGTGAGTACCCAGCTTCGTACGCGGATGTCGACAACCGCATCCCGCGTACGCAGCAGCACCGGTAAGGCGGCCGCAAGGACTTCTCCGACCGGGTGATGATAGTAATCGGCCGCCCACTCGAGCAGCTTTAACAGCGGCTCCGGCAAGAGCGGTTCAACGTCGAGAACTCGGTCGATAGAACGGAGCCGTTGCGCCGTGATCTGGGTTTCGCGTGCGATACCGGTAACGATTCCCACCATCCTCCGCCGGCCAAAAGGCACCCGCACGCGTGCGCCGGGGCGCGGCGGCGATTGAGCGTCCGGCAAGAGGTAATCGAACAGCCCGCGAATGGGAACGGCCACCGCCACTTGCAGGATTGTCGTGCCAGGTACTTTCACGAATCTGAACTAACAAACGGGCACACGTGAAACAGATGCTTCACGCTAACCGGTTTAGCAACAATGATCGCTAAGCTCTTGTCAGTAAAAGAAGCATGGTTATAAACAGATTCTGTGGATAACATTGTTGATGAACAGCCATGCTGCTGATGAAACAACGGAGAAGCGACGATTTTTGCTAACTTGATTAAAAATTAATCTGGCAAAAAAATTGCTTAATTACATGAGCTTACGGCAAGTTAACGGTCATAGGACAAATGCCGTCTGGCTTTTGCCATTTGTCGCAGCATTTTGCGTCACGTGTGCATAAATCCAGCGAGGGCCACGGGACCAAACGAGTGGGTCAGCGGACAAAGATATTCGGAACGAGGAAAATAAGCGAGCCATTCCGGATCGAAAAGACAGCTCAGCAGGCGACCCGCGCGGGGAGTCCCCAAGTGGACTTTTCCAGCCAGTCGGTGAGCTCTTCCGCGGATAGCGGGCGGCTCAGATACATGCCTTGCACGGCATCGCAACCGCGGGAACGCAATCGCAGCAGAACGCCTTCGTCATCAACGCCCTCCGCCACGACTTGCAAGCCGAGATTGTGGGAAAGATCGATACTGGTGAAGACGATGGCCGCATCGTTCTCGTCGCGCGCCATGCCCATCACAAACGACTTGTCGATCTTCACCGCATGCACCGGCAATCGCTTGAGGTAGGCCAGAGAAGAATAGCCGGTGCCGAAATCATCAATAAGGACCTTGAAACCCATCTCCGCGAGCCGCGTGAGGAGATCGTGCGCGTCCGTCACGTCGGACATCACCGCACTTTCCGTGATTTCAAGCTCCAGCCATTGTGCGGCCGCCTGATGCACCTCAAGCTGCTCGGCGAGTTCTTCGGCAAGCCCGCTGTTTTGGAGATCGCGAGCGGAAATGTTGACCGCGATGGGGAGGTCAAAGCCCGAGAGGCGCAGCTCTCCCGCCATCCGCAATGCTTCGTGCGTCACCCATCCCGTGAGCCCACGGATCAGACCCGTTTGTTCGAGCAGAGGAATAAACGTTTCAGGCATGATCAGCCGCCCGCTTGGGTGGCGCCAACGTACGAGCGCCTCGACTCCGATGACGCGGTTCGTTTTCAGCCCGATCTTTGGCTGGTAATACAGCACGAACTGCTCCTGTTCGACGGCCTGACGCAATTCACCCATCAGCGTGAGCTGCGCCGGGTTGTGTCGGTCCATTTCAGCGTCGTAGAAGGTGTGCCCGCCGCCGGCTTGCTTCGCGGCATACATAGCGACGTCGGCGCGCTGAATTAACGTGTGCACGTCGACGCCATGATCGGGGTAAAGAGCGATGCCAATACTCGTGCCGACATCCAGCTGATGCGCCTCGATAATGAACGGCGAACGCAAGCTTTGAACCAGCATGCGCGCCGCCATATCGGCTTGCTTTGCTGTTACTGTGGGCAACAACACCGCAAACTCATCTCCCCCCATGCGCGCAATCGTGTCCGAATCCCGAAGTTTGTCGCGCAACCGTGCCGCAACTTGCTGTAACAGCAGATCGCCAATGTGATGGCTCAGTGTGTCGTTGATTTCCTTGAACCGATCGAGATCCATAATGAAAAGCGCAAAGGTACGGTTTTCCTGTTGCGCCTGCGCAATGGCTCGCTCCAGGCAGCCGTAAAAGAAGTTTCGATTCGGTAAATGAGTAAGTGGGTCCGTGAACGCTACCTGCTCGAGGCGTTTGTACAACCCCTCGAGCTTATCGGTCATGTCATTGAAGCAGGCGGCAAGTTGAACGGCTTCGGCGTTACCTCTTGCACGCACGCGATTTCCAAGCTGGCTTTGATCGCGCTGTTGGTTGCGTAAGCGCTCCATCAGCGCACGTACCGGCCCCACCACCGTTCGCTCGAGTAGCGCGAGCGCAAGCAGCACGACCAACAGCGTCATGGCGGCGACCGCGAATAACACCGCGGAACGGGTTTGTTCCAGTCGGGCGTACAGCGCGCGTTCGTCGCGCGCTATTTGAAAGTGAAGCATGTCACCGCTGGACAATTCGATGGGCATCGATGCGGTAAAAATTTCTTTACCCACGGCTTGCAGGGCTGACCAGGCGTCTGACTGATGGATGGTCGAACCGTCCGAAACCATGATTCGCAGCGGCAGTCCGATAAGACCTTCGGTCGCCTGCAAGGCGGGAAGCACGTCCGAAATGATTTGAGCATATCCAGCGTTCGCGCGCCCTATAGGGACCAGCGCACGGTAGTACAAGCGCTGTCCCGCCAGACAGTAACCGGACAGAATACCGGTGGATGCCGGAGCCGAGGACGCCTGGGGGCTTGGGCGCCCGCATGCCGACTCCAATTCTCCGGGCATGACTTCGAGCGACCCATTGGTGCGCTTACCGAGCAATTGAAAATCTTTGTCGTAAAGGGCGATTTGCACCAACCCACCGCCGAGATCCGAGCCGGTGTAGTAGTTCCATGCCCTATCAAGCGCTCTAGGACGGTGATCGAGACTCCGGTTCTTATTCCCGTTTCCCGGCAACGTTTCTTCGGCGATTCCCTGAACCGTCGCCTCGGCCTCGCGATTCAACTGTTCCTGCATGATCCTTGCCGCGAGGTGCAGACGCTCATTGAGCGCCGCCCGCGCCGTATCGTAGGCATGATCGCGGTAAATGCGGCTGCTGACCAAGGCGATGCCGATCGAAAGGACGCCCATCACCATCAGAACCAACATGGCGCTCGCCCGCATCGATATGCGATTCAATAGCATCGACTTTTACCGTATGACCCGCGTCGCTATATTGGTGAACCCTGTGCCTGTTTTCTTGCAATTCCAATGCCATTCCCGAACTAATTTGAGGCGGAATTCAATGACTTATTCTTTGTCCGGCTAGCCAAATATGAGCCCTTTGCTGCGTCTAGAAACCTAAAAATCGTTGCAGCCACAGAATGTTATGGAGAAGTGGGTCATCGGCGTTTTAGATCGAATCGAGGCGACAACGGGGCGCCGAACGCGGCTCTACAGCGCACGAACCGTGAGTGGCGGCTGCATAAACAGGGCAGTTGTCCTTGAGGGGAACGGCGACGCGTATTTCGTGAAATCCAATGCCGCGGAACGCCTGGATATGTTCATTGCGGAGGCGGAGGGGCTGCGGACATTAGCCGCGACTCGTATCGTCGCGGTACCGGTACCTATATGTTGGGGCATCATTGAGGATCGCGCCTTTCTCGCCCTCGAATACATGCAACTCGGGGAAATAAACGGCGCGGTCTACGGAGACCTCGGCCGTCGTCTCGCCGCTCTGCATCGCGTGACTCAGCCGCGATACGGCTGGCATCGCGATAACACGATTGGCTCGACACCTCAGCCGAACGCTCTCGCGGATACATGGACCGAATTTTTTCGCGAACGGCGCCTGGGACATCAGTTCGGGCTTGTTCGCCGCAATGGCCATCACCGGCTTGCGACCAAGGGGGAGCGCCTTCTTGATCGCTTGAGCCAGTTCCTTACCGACCACGCCTGTGTTCCCTCTCTTTGCCATGGGGATCTCTGGGCCGGAAATGTAGGCACGACGGCACAAGGAGAACCGGTGGTTTTCGATCCTGCCATTTACTTCGGCGACCGCGAGACTGATCTCGCAATGACGGAACTGTTCGGCGGCTTTGCGCCTTCGTTCTATGCCAGGTACCGGGAAGAGTGGCCGCTCGCTCCGGGATACGAGACCAGGCGGACGCTGTATAACCTCTATCACGTCCTCAATCATGTGAACTTGTTCGGGCAAAGCTATCTGCTGCAAGCAGAGCGAATGGTCGACCAGCTACTCGCCGAAGCCGGCTGATGAGTTATTGAAGAGGACGTTATCGTCATCGAAGCTCGACCTGTGCGTGTTTCCGCCGGAATTGTAATCGCGCGTTGCGAGGCAAACGTCTATCGCTATTTGCTGCTGCGCGCGTATCGTTATTGGGACTTTCCCAAAGGCCTGGTGGAACCCGGAGAAGCGCCGCTCGACGCCGCACGACGCGAGGCGCGCGAAGAGACGGGAATCGGCACTTTAGATTTTCCCTGTGGTGAACAGTACGTGGAAACCAAACCCTACCGAGGCGGAAAGATAGCGCGCTATTACCTCGCGGTCGCGTCGACGGCGGAAGTCACGCTCAAAGTTAACCCTGCCCTTGGACGTCCAGAACATCATGAATACCGGTGGGTCGATTATCAGGCGGCGCACGGTTTGCTCGGGCCGCGCGTGCGCGCTGTCCTCGATTGGGCGCACAAACTGCTTGGCGAACGCTGCTAGCTTAACTTTCGGCGGGATTGCGCTCTTGGCCTTCGCCCCCCTTCGGGCCGGGAGCAAGCTCCACTTCTACTCGATTACGTCCCAGACGTTTGGCTCGATAAAGCGCGCGGTCAGCGCGATCCACGAGCGTCGTATGAGCATCGCCGGGAACGTATAGCGTCAAACCCGCGGAGAAGGTCGGGATACGCATGGTCTTGCCGTCGAAGTTACAAGTCACCTCTTGCGCCCGACCCCGCACCTTGCTCAGCGCCGCGATGGCTCCGTCCAGCGACGTGTTCGGCAGCAACACGGCGAATTCCTCGCCGCCATAGCGCGCCACCAAATCATGATGCCGCAGGATGGAAAGCACATTGGCGGCGTACGACCGCAGCACTTCGTCCCCGGCGGCGTGACCATGGGCGTCATTGATGGCCTTGAACTCATCCAAATCGAGCAGCGCGAGCGCGAGCGGAAAACCGTAGCGCTGCGCCCTCCCTATTTCGTCCTGAAGGCGGCGCATGAAGGCCCGCCGGTTGGGCAGCCCGGTATATTCGTCCGTGAGACTCAACAAACGAACCTTGTTCAGCTCGTCGCGGAGACGGTCGCTGTCGGACTTTATGAGTCGCAGGAACTCGCTGGTGCGGCGCAACTTACTATCGAGCGAGCGATGTCCGTGAATCAACTCCTCGATACCGCCGATGAGAATTTGCCGCAATGTTTCTATTTCCTGCCCGCTTTCCGCCTGCTGCAACGCGTTTAGTTCTATTTGCAGCAGCGCGCCGAATTCGCGATTTTGCGCGATCGCTTCGGTCACATTCTGCGAGAACGCCTCCTGCAGCTTGGCGATCTCGCCGCGCTTGCGGTCGAGGTGGAGCCGATAGGCGGAATTGACGCGCCGTTCGATCTGCGACGGGCCGGGTACCGAGAGTTGTTGTTCTGCCGAGGTGTTTTTGTTTTCCTTATTTTCGTTCTCGTCCTTCTCCAATTTGGCGCCTGGGGCGAGCATGGTTTGTCCGTGCGTATCTTCGGGCTTGAGCGGCACACGGGGAGGACTCTGCTTCTCGGGTACGGCTGCCGATGCAACCCCGCCGCGTAACAACTCGTCCAGAATGTCGCTTAACGGGAGCTCCTCCGGCTTCGCCGGACTCGACGCGAGAGACTCGGGCGGCTCCTTTTCCTGGATAGGCGGAGCCGCCGGAGCGCTGGCGTCAAGGGACAGGGTGTCGGGCGCCGTGCCGAGTAGCGCCTGGCGCAGCTCCGTTAACTTGGCGTTTATCTTGTTAACGTGCGCCAGGGTAGGATTCGAAGCATAGGCATCCAGCAACAGCCGCAGCAGCATGCCGTAAACCGCTTGCACGTTTCGATGCGCGGATTCCTGTTCTTTGAGTAGTTGGGATATTTGCCCATAGATAACTACTCCGACCGGGGTCTCTTTGAGCCCCTCGAAAACCGCGAGCATGGAAGACTCCGGCTTCGCGTCGTCCGCGTCCGTTGTGCCGGCCGTCAAACTTACCCCCTCGACGCGGGCACGCGACCACCTGCGTGCTTCACTGTCGCGAAACATTGTTTCTTGGTGATTCCCCTGCCTACGACAGCGACCTGTCGCGGCCCTCCCTTGCGTGCGGATGACTCTACCCCGGCACTTTTGAAATAACAACTGACGAGGTACGTCACCCGACCAACGCGCCTCGATGCCGCACGGAGTTTATCCAATACACCAACTGTTAAAGCTAACGCTTTGCTCCGTTGAGTGGCGCGTCGTGAGGAACAAACGCGAAACCTTCGATCAACGATGGTAGGCCGTGCTTAATTCATGTACGGCGTCGATCAGTACACCGACCTTGTCCGGCTCGATATCGGGAGTAATGCCGTGTCCGAGATTAAACACGTGCCCGCTTCCGTTCCCAAAACGCTCCAGGCCCTTAGCCACCTCCGCGCGTATCGCTTGCGGTGTGCCATAAAGCGCCGCGGGATCGAGATTGCCCTGTAGCGCCACGCGATCACCGATGCGCCGGCGCGCTTCCCCGAGATCGGTTGTCCAATCAATCCCGACAGCATCGGCGCCACTGCCGGCAATCGCCTCGAGCCACTGACCTCCGCCTTTCGTGAAAACGATGACGGGAACATGGATTCCGTTGGCACCGTCTCGTACAGCCTTAATGACGTTCGTAACGTAGTCGAGCGAGTACGCCAGATAAGCATGCGCCGATAGCATTCCGCCCCAGGTATCGAAGATCATGAGCGCTTGCGCGCCGGCGGCGACCTGCGCTTGAAGATAGCGACTCACCGCGCGCGCCAAAATCTCGAGCAGGCGGTGCAGCACGTCGGGTGCCTGGTAAAGCATGCGCTTGATGTGCGCGAAATCCCGGCTTCCTCCGCCCTCCACCATATAAGTGGCCAAGGTCCACGGGCTTCCTGCGAAACCAATTAGCGGGACGCGGCCACTCAGTTCGCGCCGAACGGCTCGAACGGTATCCATTACGTACCGCAACTCGGCTTCCGGATCCGGCACGCTCAGACGATCGACGTCGGCACTGTGGCGAATCGTCCGAGTGAACCGTGGGCCTTCGCCTTCGAGGAACTGCAGGCCCAGTCCCATGGCGTCGGGAATCGTCAGAATGTCGGAGAAAAGTATGGCCGCGTCGAGTGGGTAGCGATTGACCGGCTGCAACGTCGCTTCGCAGGCAAGCTCCGGCGTCATGCACAAGGTGCGGAAATCACCCGCGCGGGCGCGCAGTTCCCGATATTCCGGCAAATACCTACCGGCCTGGCGCATGATCCAGACCGGAGTGACGTCGACCGGTTGGCGCGCCAGAGCGCGCAGGAGGCGATTGTTTTTCAGCTCATCCATTCGAGTTTTCGCCGAAATAACGGAAGGCCGCCCATTAAGGGCCGTAGCGACCCTTTCCTTCTTTCAGCGGCGGCGGATTACGGAAGAGGGGCCGGCAGATCGGAAGCGCCCATGAGGTACTGATCCACCCCGCGCGCGGCGGAGCGGCCTTCGGCGATCGCCCAGACGATGAGCGACTGGCCGCGCTGCATATCGCCCGCCGTAAACACGCCGCGAACGCTCGTCATCCAGTTCGCATCCCGCCACACGTTGCCGCGCTCGTTAAGCTTGACACCCAATTGCTGCAACATGCCCGCTTTTTCCGGGCCGACGAATCCCATGGCGAGCAACACCAGATCCGCCTTCAGGGTGAACGCGCTTCCCGGGATTTCCTTTATCGTGGGGCGGCCGTTTTCCAGCACCGTCTGGACTTTGACGAGCTCCAGCGCGATCACGCGACCACTTTCTCCGATGAAACGCCTGGTCGATACCGCGTACACGCGTTCCACGCCTTCTTCATGGGCGGAGGCAACACGGTAAATGACAGGCCACTGCGGCCACGGGTTATTCTCCGCCCGGTGCTCCGGAGGGCGCGGCATGATCTCAAGCTGATGCACACTCGCCGCACCCTGGCGATTGGCCGTGCCCAGGCAGTCGGCACCCGTATCTCCGCCGCCGATAATGACCACGCGCCTGCCTTTGGCGTCGATACGTTTGTCCGCGGGGACTTGGTCGCCTTCGCACAGCCGATTCTGCTGCGGCAGGTACTCCATCGCGAAGTGAACGCCTTTCAACTCGCGTCCGGGCACCTTCAGATCCCGTGGCTCGGTCGCCCCGCCGGTCAACACGATGGCATCGAAGTTGTCGCGTAATTCCTCGACGGGCACGTTCACGCCGACGTGCGCGTTCACCCGGAACTCGACGCCCTCGCCTCTCATCTGCTCGAGGCGCTGATCGAGGACCTTCTTCTCCATCTTGAATTCCGGGATGCCGTAACGCAGCAGGCCGCCGATGCGGTCGTCACGCTCGAATACGCTCACTTGATGGCCGGCGCGTCGCAGCTGCTGGGCTGCCGCCAAACCGGCCGGGCCGGAACCGACCACGGCGACTTTCTTGCCGGTTTCGACTACGGGCGGGAGCGGCTTAACTTTGCCGTCCTGCCATGCGTGCTCGGCGATCGCGAGCTCGATGGCCCGGATCGTTACCGGATCATCGTTGATGCCAAGCACGCACGAACCTTCGCACGGCGCCGGACAAAGGGTGCCGGTGAACTCAGGAAAATTATTGGTCTCGTGCAGGCGATCGATCGCGTCTTGCCAGCGGCCGCGATAGACGAAGTCGTTCCAATCGGGAATCACGTTACCAAGCGGGCAGCCCTGATGGCAAAACGGAATGCCGCAATCCATGCAGCGCGCGCCCTGCTTCTTCAGCTCGTCTTCCGGATACGGCCGCATGACCTGCTTCCAGTCACGCACACGCTCCGCGACCGGCCGATACGGCTGCTTGGCGCGTTTGAACTTGACGAAGCCTTTGATATCACCCATGCGCCGCGTCCATCACCGCCTGGTCTTCAGGCACGCCGGTTTCACGCGCCCGGCGGATGGCCGCGAGCACTTGCTTGTAATCCTTCGGAATGACCTTGATGAACTTGGCCTGTGACGCTTTCCAGTGATCGAGCAGTTTCTGGGCCACCGCCGAGTTGGTGTAGCGCACGTGGTCCTTCAGCATTTCTTTCACTTCATCGGCATCGTCACCGATCAGCGACTCAAGTTCGATCATCTCCATGTTGCAGCAGCGCTTGAAGTTGCCGTCCACGTCGAGCACGTATGCGATGCCGCCCGACATGCCCGCCGCGAAGTTACGGCCGGTCTTTCCGATCACGACCACGCGCCCGCCGGTCATGTACTCACAACCGTGGTCGCCGACCCCTTCAACCACGGCGTAAGCGCCGGAGTTGCGCACACAGAAACGCTCGCCGGCGACGCCGCGGAAATACGCTTCACCGCTGGTGGCGCCGTAGAGGGCGACGTTGCCGATAAGGATGTTTTCCTCCGGCACGAACGTCGACTGGCGCGGCGGATAAATCGCGATCTTGCCGCCTGACAGGCCTTTACCGACGTAATCGTTGGCGTCGCCCTCGATCGTGAAGGTGATGCCCTTCGGCAGGAACGCGCCGAAGCTTTGACCCGCTGAACCATTGAAGTGAATACGAACGGTATCTTCCGGCAGCCCTTGCGCGCCATAACGCTTGGTGACTTCATATCCCAGGATGGTGCCGACCGTGCGGTTGACGTTTTTGATGGGCAGAATGATGTCGACCGGCTTCTTCTTTTCCAGCGCCTCCTGGCACAGCGGCAGGATCGTCGTGCGGTCGAGCGACCTTTCGAGCGCGTGATCCTGCGCGCGCACGCAGCGGATCGCGACCTCGTTGCCCATCTTCGGTTGATACAGAATCTTGGCAAAATCAAGCCCGCGCGCCTTCCAGTGCTCGACCGCCGGCTTAACGTTCAGCCGATCCACGCGCCCGATCATTTCCTCCATCGTGCGGAACCCGAGCTGCGCCATGTACTCGCGCACCTCTTGCGCCACGAAGCGGAAAAAGTTGACGACGTGATCCGGATTGCCGGCGAATTTCTTGCGCAGCTCCGGATCCTGCGTAGCGATACCGACCGGGCAGGTATTGAGATGGCAGACGCGCATCATGATGCAGCCGAGCACGGTGAGCGGCGCGATGGAAAAGCCGTACTCTTCCGCGCCGAGCAGCGCGGCGATGACGACATCACGGCCGGTCTTCATCTGGCCGTCGGTCTGCACGACGATGCGGTCGCGCAGCTTGTTCATGACCAGCACCTGCTGGGTCTCGGCGAGACCGAGCTCCCAAGGCAACCCGGCATGTTTGATCGAGGACAACGGGCTCGCGCCCGTACCGCCGTCATGTCCCGATATGAGCACGACGTCGGCGTGCGCCTTGGCGACACCCGCGGCCACGGTGCCCACCCCCACCTCGGAAACGAGCTTCACGTGAATTCGCGCTTCGGGGTTCGAATTCTTGAGGTCGTGAATGAGCTGCGCCAAGTCCTCGATCGAGTAAATATCGTGGTGCGGCGGCGGCGAAATCAGGCCGACCCCGGGCGTCGAGTGACGTACTTTGGCGATGGGGGGATAGACCTTGTGCCCGGGCAGCTGCCCGCCTTCGCCGGGCTTCGCCCCCTGCGCCATCTTGATCTGCAAGTCGGTGGCGTTCACCAGATAGTGGCTGGTAACGCCAAAACGCCCGGACGCGACCTGCTTGATACGTGAATTGCGCACCGTTCCGTATCGTTCCGGATCTTCGCCGCCTTCGCCGCAGTTCGAGCGAGCGCCGATTTTGTTCATCGCGAGGGCAAGCGCCTCGTGCGCCTCGATACTGATCGAACCGTACGACATCGCACCCGTCGCGAAGCGCTTCATGATGGCTTCGACCGATTCCACTTGCTCGATCGGAATCGCCTGCTCGGCCGGCTTGAGGTCCATCAAGCCGCGCAGGGTCGCGAGATGGCGGTTGTTCTCGTCGCACAGCTTGGAGAATTCCTTGAAGAGCACGTAGGAGTTGGAGCGCGTGGCATGCTGCAATTTGGCCACCGTGTCCGGGTTGAGCATGTGGACCTCGCCATCGCGGCGCCACTGATACTGCCCGCCCCAATCGAGATCGGGCGGTCCCACCGGACGATCGGGATAGGCGCGATGATGCCGCAGCGACGCTTCTTGAGCGACCACATCGATGCCGATGCCGCCCACTCGCGACGCGGTGGACGTGAAATACTTTTGCACGAATTGCTGCTCGAGGCCTATCGCCTCGAAGATTTGCGCCGCCCGATAGGATTGAATGGTGGAGATGCCCATCTTCGAGATCACCTTGACCACGCCCTTATTCAGCGCCTTGATGTAGTTCTTTACCGCTTGCGCGTGATCGACGCCCTTGAGCAGTCCCTGGCGGATCATGTCATCGAGCGTTTCGAAGGCGAGATACGGGCAAACCGCGCCGGCGCCGTAACCGAGCAGCAGCGCCATGTGATGCACTTCGCGCGGCTCGCCGGTCTCGACGACCAGTCCCACGCGCACGCGCGATCCCTCCCGCACGAGGTGATGGTGAACCGCCGCCGTGGCGAGCAGCGCGGGAATCGGAATGTGTTCCGCGTCCACGCCGCGGTCGGAAAGAATGATGAAGCTGTGGCCCTGCGCTATTGCGTCCGTCGCCTTGCGACACAATTCCTCCAGCGCCTTGGCCAGTCCGGAACCGCCGGAACCGGCCGGGAACAGCATCGGCAGCGTCGTGGTACGAAAACCGTTGTGGCGCAGATGCCTGATCTTCTCGAGCTCCTCAAGACCCAGGATCGGCGTCTTCAGCTTCAGCAAGCGGCAGCTCTCGGGGCCCGGTTGCAGCAGGTTGCCTTCCGGCCCGATCGGCGTCTCGATCTGCGTAACGAGCTGCTCGCGAATCGCATCGAGCGGCGGGTTCGTCACTTGCGCGAACAGCTGCTTGAAGTAGTCGTAGAGCAGTCGCGGGCGCGCCGACAGCACGGCGAGCGCCGCGTCGTTCCCCATCGAGCCGACGGGCTCTTCTCCCTTTTCGGCCATCGGCGCGAGCAGAATGCGCAAATCCTCGTGTGTGTAGCCGAAGGCCTGTTGGCGCGCGAACACCGTGGCGTGATCGGGCTCCGGAACGTGGGGCGGCTCGGGCAACCGGCTGAGGGGCACCATGTTTTCGTCCAGCCACTTCTTATACGGCTGCGCGGAGCTGTAGCGCTTCTTGAGCTCGGCATCCTCGATGATGCGGCCCTCGCGCGTGTCCACCAGGAAGATCCGGCCGGGGTGTAAACGCTCCTTAATGAGGACGTTTTCCGGCGGAATGTCGAGCACCCCGACTTCGGAGGCCATCACGACCAAACCATCCTTCGTTACGTAGTAACGCGATGGGCGCAGGCCGTTACGGTCGAGCACGGCGCCGATCACGCTGCCGTCGGTAAAGGCGATCGAGGCAGGACCGTCCCACGGCTCCATCAAGCAGCCGTGATACTCATAGAACGCCTTGCGCTCTTCCTCCATGGTTTCGTGCCCGCTCCACGCTTCCGGAATCATCATGAGAACCGCGTGCGGTAATTCGCGCCCCGCCATATGGAGGAACTCGAGGACGTTGTCGAACGCCGCGGAATCGGAGCCGCCTTCGATGATGATGGGAAAAATTTTCTTGAGATCCTCGCCGAACAGCGGCGAAGAGCACAGCGCCTCGCGGGCGCGCATCCAGTTGATATTTCCGCGCAGCGTGTTGATTTCGCCGTTGTGCGCGAGATAACGGTACGGATGCGCCAGCGGCCAGGAAGGGAACGTATTGGTCGAGAAGCGCGAGTGCACCAGTGCCAGTGCGGATTCGATCAACGGGTCGGAAAGGTCGGGATACATGGGCCGTAGCTGGCTCGGCGTGAGCATGCCCTTGTAAACCAGCGTGCGCGCCGAAAGGCTGGGTATGTAGAACAGCCGCTTTTCGCTCAGGTCGGATTTTGCGACCGCGTGCTCGGCGCGCTTGCGGATGACATAAAGTTTGCGCTCGAATGCGGCGTCATCGACCACGGTCGCCGCCCGGCCAATAAAGATTTGCTTGAATGTCGGTTCCGCCGCGCGCGCGCTCGGGCCGAGCGCCGAGTCATCGGTTGGAACATCGCGCCACCCGAGCACCGCCTGTCCTTCTTCCTTGGCAATCTGTTCGAGCAATGTCTGGCAGCGCTGCGCCTGCGCCGGATCGCGCGGCAAAAACACCAAACCGGCGCCGTAGTGCTTATGGTCCGGCAGCTTTAGGCCGAGCTTGCCGCATTCACGCAGAAAAAAGGCGTGCGGCATCTGAACCAGGATTCCGGCGCCATCGCCCGTATTTTCTTCGCAGCCGCACGCACCCCGATGCTCGAGATTCTTAAGGATGGTCAGCGCCTGCGTGACAATGGCGTGCGACTTGCGCCCCTTCATGTCGACGACAAAGCCGACGCCGCAAGCGTCGTGCTCGCGCGACGGATCGTACAGGCCGTTTAGGTCTCGCTCTTCGTACTGATTCAAGTTAGATCACCAATTCGGTCGTCCCCGTCCCATATGCCGGGGAGAACCGTAAAAACAGCGGCCAAAGGGGGGAAAAAGTATACCGATGAGGGGGAGGGGCTTCAATGGAAGGCAGACGGCCGAATCTGCTCGGCGGAGAATCGCCCGGAAATTTTTGCCGCTCGTCCTATCGGGGCGAGACCCTACACGGCGTCCCAATCCTTAGAATTGAGCAGGCGAGCATGTTCGCGTATGGCGTAACGATCCGTCATTCCCGCGATGTAATCGGCAATGATTCGCGCGCGGCCGGCCTCCCCCTGCTCGCGCGCGTGATTCAGGCGCTCCTGATATTCGGCCGGCAGCAACTGTGGGCTTTCCCAGAACACGGCGAACAGTTCCCGCACGGTTTTCGCCGCCCGCGCACTCATCTCCTTTACGCGCGGGTGCGCATAAAGGTTCTGCCGCAGGAAACGCTTGAGGGCAAAAATGCGCTCCTGCATCGGTCCGCTGTAGCCAACCAGCGGATGGGATTGGCGACGAACGGCGGCGATGTTCTCGACGCCGGAGCTCGCAATGAGCCTTTGGCTCTGCTCGATCATATCGGTAACCATCATATCGATCATGCGGCGCACGGTTTCATGAATCCGCCGCCGGACCGGCAGATCCGGATAGCGCCTCACGACCTGCTCGTACGGATCGGCGAATAACCCGACCTCCCGCAACTGCTCGATCGTCAGCAGCCCCGAGCGCAGCCCATCATCGATATCGTGGTTGTTATAGGCAATCTCGTCGGCAAGGTTGGCCACTTGGGCCTCCAAGCCTGGCTGCCCTTTCTCGATAAAACGACGACCGAGTTCGCCCAGCAGGCGCGCGTGCTTGACGGAACAGTGCTTCAGAATTCCTTCACGGGTTTCAAACGTGAGATTTAGGCCGGCGAAGTCCGCATATCGCTCCTCGAGCACTTCGACGACACGTAGTGACTGAAGATTGTGCTCGAAGCCGTCGTACTCGCGCATGCATTCGTTAAGCGCATCCTGGCCGGTATGCCCGAACGGCGTGTGGCCGAGATCATGCGCGAGCGCTATTGCTTCGGTCAGATCCTCGTTGAGGGCCAAGGCGCGCGCGATCGAGCGCGCAATCTGCGCGACCTCGATGGAATGGGTAAGGCGCGTACGAAACAGGTCGCCCTCGTGATTGACGAAAACTTGCGTTTTGTATTCGAGGCGCCGGAAGGCGGCGCAATGAATAATGCGGTCACGATCGCGCTGGTACTCGCTCCTGTATCGCGGGGCCGGCTCCGGGTGCACCCGTCCGCGCGAGTGCGCTTCCGTCGCCGCGTAAGGCGCCAAGACGTTAGGCATGGAGCGCGGACATGATGTACCGGATGACATCTATTGAATCCGAACGTGTGCGGCGATGGTCTGATCCAACACGGGCGAAGGATAGTCGGCTGTCACTACGGCTTCGCCGATCCGCTTCAACAACACAAGCCGCAGCCTGCCGCTCTCCACCTTTTTATCCATCTCCATGAGGGTGCGCAGCTGTTCATTATCAATCCCGGGAGGCGCTCGGTCCGGCAATTGTGCCATTTTGATCAAAGAGCGTATTCGACTCGCCTCGTCCTCGGCCAACCACCCCAGACGGCGGGAAAGATCGGCCGCCATCGCCATGCCCGCGGCGATTGCCTCGCCATGCAGCCAGCTACGGTACTCCGTCGCCGTCTCGATCGCATGCCCGAAGGTGTGGCCGAAGTTGAGTACCGCGCGCAGACCGCTTTCTCTTTCGTCCTTGGCCACGACTTCGGCTTTATTGCGACAGGAATGCTCGATCGCATAACTCAACGCCTCCGAATCGCGCGCCAGCAAGCGCGGTAAATTTTTCTCGAGCCAGACAAAAAACTCCGCATCCCGGATTAGCCCGTACTTGATGACTTCCGCGATACCTGCCTTCAATTCGCGATCAGGCAGCGTGCGAAGCGTATCGGTGTCGATGATGACGGCCTGCGGCTGATAAAAGGCGCCGATCATGTTCTTACCGAGCGGGTGATTGACGCCGGTTTTGCCCCCGACGGAGGAATCGACCTGCGCCAACAAGGTCGTCGGGATCTGAATGAATGGCACGCCCCGCTGGTAGCAGGCCGCCGCGAATCCCGCCATATCGCCTATCACTCCCCCGCCGAGCGCGAGGATCATCGTGCGTCGGTCGCAACGCGCCTGCAGGAGCGCGTCGAATATGCGCGCGACAACTTCCAACGTCTTGTACTGTTCCCCGTCCGGAAGGATAACCTCCAGCGGCTGCCTTGCGGCGGCGACCGATCGCACCTGCGCCAAGTAAAGCGGGGCCACGGTTTCATTCGTGACGATAGCCACTCGCCGCTGCTCCAGATGCGGCGCCAGCAGATCGGCGCGAGAAAGCAGCCCCGATCCGATGCGAATAGGGTAGCTGCGCTCCCCGAGCTCAACTCGTAGCGTTCTCATCGCCTTTCCACGATCGAATCTTGGCCGCGACTTCGTGAGCCACGATCGGCGGCGCGCGATGATCGGTTACGGCAACCACATCCGCGGTTGAAAGGTAGAGAGGCTCGCGTACGCGCATGATCTCTTCAAACTTCACCCTACGTTCACCCTCGCGTAACAATGGCCGGCTGCGGTCTCGATGGGTGCGCGCCACCAACGCGTCGATCGGCGCTTGCAAGTACACCACGATACCTCGTTTCTTGAGCAACGCGCGATTGGGTTCGGCGAGCACCGCACCGCCGCCCGTGGCCAGCACGACGTTATCGCGGCCAGTCAGCTCTTCGAGTACCGCCGATTCGCGGCGTCGAAACCCCTCCTCCCCTTCGATCTCGAAGATCAGGGAAACGCTGACACCCGTCCGGCGCTCGATTTCGTGATCGGAGTCGAGGAAGTCTTTGTGAAGGAGCTCGGCCAGTTGTCGCCCGATGGTCGATTTGCCCGCGCCCATCGGGCCGATCAAGAAGACCCGGCCGGCTTTATCCATGGCATCGGTATGCCAGCAAGCCGGCGGGAAATCAAGATAGCGGCGCGCCGCCGCTATCTTTAGCGCAGAGTTAGGTTTTCGGAAACGATGCGCGGGGTGAGAAAGATCAAAAGCTCGGTCTTGTTGTCGCGTACGTCCTTGGTCTTGAACAGCCATCCGAGCAGCGGTATGTCGCCAAAGAACGGGACCTTGGTGATGGTGTCGTTCTTGTCCTGCTCGTAGATGCCGCCGATGACGACGGTTTCGCCGTTATCGAGCAACACGCTCGTGTCAATCTCCTTTACGTTGAGCAGTCCCTGCACCGAGTCAGCAAAATTGTCTTTGGTAATGTTGACGTCAAGATTGACGCGGTCATCCGGCGTGATCTGGGGCGTGACTTCCAGTTTTAAAGTCGCCTTTTTCGTGACCACCGAACCTACACCGAGCACGGAGGTTGTGAATACCCGCTCCTGGCCCTGCTCGATCTTGGCTTTCTTTTGATTGGCCGTGATAACTCGCGGGCTCGATATAATCTTGCCGTTGCCTTCTTGTTCTAATGCGGACAGCTCGAGGTTCAGCAGATCACCGCTCGATCCGAGTTTCGCGAGGGTGAAGCCGATAGACGCGGCGGGGGTACCGCCTACGCCGGTAGAAGCAAGGTTTACGTTGAGCCCGGTAGCATTAGCGCCCAGCGTCCCCGCCGTTATTATGCCGCTCGAATCTTCGATGGTACCTGAGACCGCGCTGTCCCGCTGTCCCGCTGGATTTCCCAAGTTTGCCTTCTTTACGCCGAAACGTACGCCCAATGACCGGGCGAAATTATCGGTGGCCTCCACAAGCCGTGTTTCGATTAGTACCTGTCGGACCGGCTGATCAAGCTTCAGAATTAGTTTGCGGATTTCGCGAATTTTGCCCGGCGTGTCTTGGATAAGCAGAGAATTCGTGCGCGCATCAACGGTGACCTGACCGCGTGGCGACAGCAGCGAGTTCGAGTCCGTCGCCGCCTGCACGGAACCCCCGGTAGCACTCGCGCCGAAAACAGGATGCTGCCCGGCACCGGCTGTTACCGCCTTGATGGACTTCAGTAATGTCGCAATATCGTCGGCTTTCGCATAGTTGATTTGGACGAGCTCGGATACCAGCGGTTCGAGTTCAATAAACGATTTCGCCGACTCGAGCGCCGCCTTTTCTTTCGCAGCCACTTCCGTCGCCGGTGCGACCGTGACCACGTTGCCTTTGCGTCGCACCGCGAGATTCTTCGCGTCCACGATCAAGTCTAGCGCCTGATCCCACGGCACATCTTTCAAACGCAGGGTCAAGTTGCCCCTGACGGTATCGCTGACGACGAAATTGAGGCCCGTGAAATCCGCGAGCACTTGGAGGGCCGCGCGCACATCGATATTCTGGAAGTTGAGCGACAGCTTCTCGCCCGAATAGCCGAATTCGTCCACCTTCTTCTCATCCGGCTTCTCTATCACCGGCTTGATACTGATAGTGAATACGTCTCCTGTCTGATAAGCGACATGCTCATATTTTCCCTTGGGGGTGATGACCATGCGCGTATTGCGGCCCTGCCCGAATGTGTCGATGGTTTGTACCGGCGTCGCAAAATCCACCACGTCTAGTCGGCGTTGAAGATCATTCGGAACGGACGTGTTCAGGAAATCGACGAGGATTTCGCCCGTTTGCTCGCGTATATCCACACCTACGGTCGGATCCGACAATTTAATGATGATCTTGCCGTCCGCCTGGGGTCCGCGCCGGAAATCTATGCTCTTCAAACTGTATTTCCCGCTCACGCGGGTACTCGCGAAGTGCGTCGTCTTCGCCGACTCCGCCGCCGCTGCGCCGGGCGCATTGACGGTGATCACGTAATTATTGTTGTCGATGGCGGCGGTATAGCCGACCGGCTTAATTAAGCTCAACACGACGCGCGTGCGGCCTTCGGACTCGATCGCGGCAACGCTCGAAACGGCCCCTTCCCGCACGGGCACACTCTTGTTCGGCATCGTCACGCGGGTAGCGGGGAAGTCGAGCGCGACGCGGGCGGGATGGGTGATCGAAAACGTACTTGGCTCGCTCGGCCGATTGGCCATTCGCACCACGATTTGGATGCGATCACCCGGCAACTTGGCGTACACGATGTCTTTGATCTCGTTCAGCGGCGGCGCCGGAACCTTGGCTTCCACTGCCGGAGGAGCGGCATCGGCTTGCGCTTGTTTCGTCTCCGCCGGCTCGACGATTGCAGTGTACCCGAACGGCGCCTTCTCCAGGCGCAACTGGCCGGGCTGCTCCAGCACAATGTCTACATTCGCCGTGGTGCCATCCGGAGCCATTGACGGATAAACGCCTTTTACGTATTGCTGCCCCTGTAAGTCGGACGCCTGCGAACCGAGCTTGGTTTCAGGAAAACTGACCCGCAGCCATTGTCCGTTTTCGCGCGTCTCAACTTTGTATTCCGCGTCTCCATTCAACGAAATTTTTACCGCGGGGCTCGCCGTTCCGGCTGACCACGACAGCGACTCGATTTCCGCGGCAGCGGCGAGCTGCGCCAGCAACGCGAGCGGCAAACACCAGAAGCCGATATAGGAGCGCCCTATATTTCGAATCATGGTTCGTCTGTGCATTGGATTCCTACCTGTCGCGGTCTTTATTGTTCGGCAAGCGCGACGCTGGCCTCGCGCTCAACCCAGTCTCCCAACGTTCCCTGTACCAGCTCTACCAGATTGATTTTGTCTTCGGTTATGCGCGTGATTGTCCCGAAGTTCTGACCCATGTGATTGCCGATCCCGGCGCGATGCACCGTGCCATCCGGCGCCTGAATCACCGCCCACGCCTGTTTGCCGCGCGCCAATGTTCCGACCATTTTGAGGGCGTCGAGCGGAAACTCTTCGAGCGGTTCTTTACGCCGGTTCATGTCCGGTCTTGGGCCGTTTCCGGCAACTGCTTTGGCGTCTTGCGTCCTGAGATTAAAGGCGGCAAACGGATCCGCGAGCTTGGCTGCCGCATAAGCAAACGGTTCTTGCGTTTTTATCTCCGGCAGCGGCTCCACCTTGGGAGTCTTGCCCGCGTGCGCCGTTGCGACAAATTGGCGCAGGTCGTCCATCCCATCGTCCCCACATGCCGATAGCATGGATCCTAAAATTCCGATCATGGCGAGGCGAGTAATTCTCATAGACGTGGCCACACCCTCCTCGTTACTTACCGCCACGCCGCGGTTTCGGCGGCGCCTGTTGCACCTGCCCCGCGTCCAGATAGCGGTAGGTACGTGCCGTCGCTTGCATGGAAAGCCGGCCGCCCTGCGCTGACGTAATAGAGATATCGCCGAAGGTGACGATACGCGGCAAAGCCGCCACGTCGCTCACGAATTGTGCGAGCTCGTGGTACGAGCCGGTTACCTGAAGACTGATCGGCAGTTCCGCGTAGAAATCCCGCGGTTGCTCCTTTTCCGGCCGAAATAAGCTAAATTCCAATCCACGTCCGAGCCCTGCCTGCGTGATATCGACGAGCAAATCCGGGACTTCCGTGGTGTTTGGAAGCTGGCGGAGCAAGCTGCCGAACGTCTGCTGCATTTCTTCCATCTGCTTGCGGTACAAGTCGATGTTCAGCGCAAGCAGTTTTTTGTTGAGATAGGTTTCACGAAGCGTTTGCTCTTCGTCCTGCGCGCGGGAGCGTTGTTCCAGCTCGTCCGCGATCACGAACCAATAGCCGGCGCCGAGAATAAGAAAAGCGATAACGGCGATGCCGACAATCTTGACGGGCAGCGGTAACGCGGCGATGTTCTTGACATCGATATTTCTCAGCTCGTCGAGCGTCATGTGCCCGCCCCGCCCGTGCTTGCCGCTTCTTTCTTCGCCACGTTTTTCACTTTCAACGAAAACTCGCTGACGCGGTTGCCGCCGCGCTGACGAACGTTTATAACTTCAAGCTCGGGATCCGAAAACCACTCTGAAGCGGCGAAGTTCCGCATGAGCGCCGAGACGCGCGCATTCGACTGCGCGACGCCCGTCAAAGCCATGCTCGACCCGCCGGTCTGTTTGATTGTCAAAAGCTGCACCCCGTCCGGAACGCGGCGCACCAGCTCGTCGAACACGCGCACGACGCGCGTCCGATCCGCCTGCAATTGCTGGATGACATTCATGCGCGCTATCAAGTCTTGGCGCCGCTTCTTGAGCTCCGCCACTTCCTTGATTTGCTGCTCGACCTTGGCAATCTCCTGCTTCAAAAACTCATTGCGCTTGGTTTGGGTTTCGATCAGCGCGCTTACATGTATATGCGCGTAAAAGACGATCACGATCATCAAGACCCAGGCGCCGATCGCAATCGTGAGCAGCTGCCGGTCCTGCTCGCGGCGGCGCATTTCCCGCCACGGGAGGAGGTTAAGACGAGTGCTCATGCGTCGAAGCTCCGCAAAGCAAGCCCGCATGCGATCATCAGAGAGGGCGCATCGTTACTGAGAAGCTGCGGCTTGATGCGCGAGGAAATCGACATATTGGCAAAAGGATTCGCGACCATCGCCGGTACGCCGATTCGAGCCGCTACCAGCTCATCGATACCGGGGATCTGTGCACAGCCGCCGGCGAGCAGCAATTGATCGACGCTGTTGAAGGGGCTCGAGGAGTAGAAAAACTGAAGCGCGCGCATGATTTCTTGACACATCGCTTCCATGAACGGGCGCAGCACGTCGGTTTGAAAGTTGTCGGGTAAGCCACCCTGTTTTTTGGCGAGACCCGCTTCTTCATAGGACAAACCGTAGCGGCGCTGAATCTCCTCGGTTAACTGGCGTCCGCCAAAAGTGTGATGGCGCGTGTAAACCGAGCGATTGTTGTGCATGACGTTGATGGTGGTCGTCATCGCACCTACATCCACGATGGCAACCGTTTTTTCCATGCCGCCGCCCGGCATATGATTCGCGATGAGAGCATAAGAATGCTCCATCGCGTAGGTTTCGATGTCCACCACGCTCGGCGTCAACCCGCGGCCTTGTATTACGGCGAGATAGTCGTCTACGACTTCCTTGCGACACGCCGCCATAATGACGTCTACTTCGGTCGGGTTCGGTTCGGCCGATTCCAACACTTGGTAATCGAGGTTTACTTCGTCGAGCGGATAGGGGATGTAGTGGTCCGCCTCCATCTCGATTTGCATCTTCCGCTCCTGATCGCTCAGGTTCGGCGGCATCTTGATGATCTTCGTAATAACGTTGGCGGCCGGCACGGCTACCGCCGCGTGCTTAAGGCGCGTTCCCGAACGCTTAACCGCGCGCTCGACCGCTTCAGCCACCTGCTCGACCTCGGTGATGGCATGCTCGACGACGGCGTTCTGCGGAAGCGGCTCGACTGCGTAACGTTCAACGCGATACTGTTCGCCTTCTTTGCTGAGCTCGAGAACTTTCACCGCGGACGAACTGATATCGATGCCCACCAGCGGCGGCTGTTTTCGCGCGAACAATATTTCGGCGAGTCCTCGCACGACTTTCCCCTTCGATTCAGACGCCTAGAACGGATATTGATAATGTGGGTTAATGGCTATACGAACTATAGACCATAGAATTTCGAAGTGACAAATGAACTCGGGGCGCTTCAGCGTTTCATATATACTTCGCCCAGCGTGCGTTTTTTCCGCCTAATTTGCTTAACTGTCTCGCCTCATGGATAGCCCCCCCGGCGTAGATCGTCCCCCCGGCCTGTTCGACCGACTATCGGCCCATCTGCCCCGCAGACGGTGGCAATTGATCGTGGCCGCCTTGTTGGGGCTGCTGGCCACCGGCGTCATCGTCGTCGCGATGATCGCCTTGGCGCTGCTTCCCACGCTTCCTCCTATCACTCAGCTGGCCGACGCCGAGCTCAAGGTGCCGTTGCGGGTCTACACGGCGGACGGCGAGCTGATCGCGGAGTTCGGCGAAGAGAAGCGCATTCCGGTAAAAATCGACGCCGTGCCGCCGCAGCTCATACAAGCGATCCTCGCCGCCGAGGATCATAACTTTTATCAGCATCACGGCGTCGACATTCTCGGTCTGCTGCGCGCCACTTGGTACAACTTCCGCACGAAAAGCTCGGGCCAAGGCGGCAGCACCATAACGATGCAAGTGGCGCGGAATTTTTTCCTTAGTCCCGAGAAAACCTATACCCGTAAGCTGAAGGAACTGCTGCTTGCGTTCAAAATTGAGCGCGAGCTCTCGAAGGATCAGATTCTCGAACTCTATATAAACAAGATTTTTCTGGGACATCGCGCGTACGGCTTTGCCGCGGCGTCGCAGGTCTACTACGGAACGACGCTCGACAAGCTGACACTCCCCGAGATCGCAATGCTCGCCGGCTTGCCGAAGGCGCCTTCGCGGGACAATCCGCTCAGCAACCCGCGGAGCGCGCTGGAGCGCCGCGACTATGTGCTGCGGCACATGCAGAATATTGGCTACATCGACGAGGCGACGCTCGATCAAGCGATCAAAACGCCGTTGACCGCAAGTCGACATGTGGTCCGGTATTCACTCGATGCACCGTATGTCGCCGAGATGGTGCGGCAGTACATGTTCCAGACGTATGACGAAAAGGCGTACGCCGGCGGATTTCACGTCTACACCACGCTCCTAAGTAAGCATCAGCGCGCGGCCAATCAGGCACTGCGTCAAGCCTTGCTCGAATACGACCGGCGCCACGGTTACCGCGGGGCGGCGGCGCACGTTTCGCTGCACGAAGCCCCGGACATGGATCGGTTGGATGACGCGCTCAAGGACTACCGCGTGGTGGGCGATTTGCTGCCAGGGATCGTAACCGACGTGGCCGAACGGTCCGCGTCGGTTTACACCCAGGACGGAACGGTGGTCGAGATCGACTGGGCGGGTCTTTCGTGGGCGCGTCGATACGTGAATGAAAACACCCTCGGCCCGGTCCCCACAAACGCGGGCGACGTCTTACAACGCGGCGACGTGGTTTACCTCGAACCGGTGGAAGAGGCAGCCGGCGGTTCGGAGCCGCGTTGGCGCTTGGCTCAGATCCCTTTGGTCGCTGGGGCACTCGTGTCGCTGCGTCCCAAGGACGGCGCGATTCTCGCTCTTACGGGCGGTTTTGACTTCTACCACACGAGCTTCAACAGGGCGACTCAGGCCGAGCGCCAGCCGGGATCCGGTCTGAAACCCTTCGTTTACGCGGCCGCCTTGGAAAAGGGCTTCACGCCCGCCAGCACGGTCAGCGGAGCTCCGATCGTCATCGAAGACGTAAACCTCGAAGATGAGTGGCGGCCGGAAAACTACACCCGCCAGTTTTTTGGCCCGACGCGTCTGCGCAAGGCGCTCGCGCTCTCGCTCAATCTCGTGTCCGTGCGTTTGGTGCGCGCTATCGGCCCCGCCTACGCCGCGCAGTACCTGACACGCTTCGGATTCGAAGCCGAAAAACTTCCGAAGAACCTTTCGATTGCGCTCGGCAATGCCTCGGCTACACCGCTGCAAATGGTTTCCGCTTTCGCCGTGTTTGCGAACGGCGGCTCGCGTGTCCAGCCGTACTTCATCAGCCGCGTGGAGGATGGCCGCCACAATTTGTTGGAGCAGGCTAATCCACCCGTCGCGTGCTCGGATTGCGACGTCCCGCGCGATGACGGCGCTCGCAAAGTAACCCTTAATGCTTCCGAGCCAAAGGCAGCGGAAAAACCCGAGCCCTCTATAGCGCCCCGTGTGGTAAGCCCGCAAATCAGCTTCCTCATAACGAGCATGATGCAAGACGTGATTCGCGAGGGAACGGCAACCGCGGCGAAGGTGCTCGGCCGCAAAGATCTCGCCGGAAAAACCGGCACCACCGACGAATACCGCGACGCGTGGTTTTCGGGCTTCAACAGCGACATCGTCGCTACCGCCTGGATTGGCTTCGATCAATCCACCCCGCTCGGTCGCGGAGAGGCGGGAGGGCGCGCCGCCCTACCGATGTGGATCAACTATATGCGCGTGGCGCTCGAAGGAATTCCGGAAAAGCCGCTGATTCCACCGGAAGGAATCGTGAAGTCCTATATCGACATGGAATCCGGAGCGCGCGTAGCGGCGCTCGGTCCCAACACGATGGAAGAGTATTTTATCGAGGGCGCGGAAGGCGGAAATGCGGCAGGCGTGACGGAGACGACGCCGGCTTCCCTGGGCGGGGCAACGGTACAAACGGCCCCGCCGGCGTCCATTCCGCCCGCGCCGCCGGATGCCGAGAAACTTCGAGAGAAGCTCTTCTGATGGGAGCTCGTTCAGGTGCGCGCCACGGCAAGGCGGCGGTGCGGGGAGAAGAGCAAAAACGCTTGCGCATCGCGACCGAGGCGGCGCGAATCATGGCAGAGGAGGGCGTGCGCGATTTCCAAATCGCCAAGCGCAAGGCGGCGGCGCGCTTGAACCTCTCGGAAATACGGCATCTGCCCGGCAACGAGGAAGTGCAAGCGGCGCTTTCCGAACATCTACAGCTGTTTCATAACGCCGAGCTTGCCCGCAATACCCGGCGACTGCGCGAAATCGCCGTCGAAGCCATGCGATTTCTTTCGGCATTCGAGCCCCGTCTCGTGGGCGCGGTTTTGAGCGGCACGGTGACGCCGACCTCGGAAATCCAGCTCCACTTGAGCGCGGACTCCTCGGAACAAGTCGGATTATTTCTCCAGGAGCATAAAATTCCTTACCGCCTTGGCGAACGCCGTGTCCGCTTCGGCGGCGATCGCTACAGGAATGTCGCCACCTACCACTTCACGGCCGATCAAGTGGCCGTGGAGCTTTGCGTATTCGACCCACGCGCGGCGCGAGAGGCGCCGCTCAGCCCCGTGGATGGGCGGCCGATGCGACGCGCTAATCTAAAAGAAATGGAAGAACTGCTCGCTTGACTAGCCGGTGGATAGCTGCATCCCCACGCGGTTCCCGCCGGTGGCCTTGGCACTTTGAAGCGCCGCTTCCGCCGCCTTTAGAAAAGTCGCGGCGTCGGTCGATGGCTTGAACTGCGCGGCCCCGACCGACACCGTCAGCGACGGCAGAATGCTTTCATCGGACATGAGCACGACCGCTTCGCTTATCGCGTGCCGCACCCGTTCAGCCACCAGGCACGCGCCGGTCACGTCGGCCTCGGGTAAAACGACGGCAAACTGCGCCGGTCCATAACAGGCGATCAAATCCGTCGGCCGCACGCTGTTGATCAGCGTCTGCGCGACCGCATACCGGGCATGATCGCCGGCGGCATGGCCAAAGTCTTCCGTATATTTCGCGTAGCCGTCGATCTCCAAAAGCAGCAAACTGAGCGGTGCGTTACCCATGGCGCTGCGCGTGATTTGACGCGGCAGCATTGAGTCCAGCCACACGCGGTTGTGCAAACCGGTGCTTTCATCGAGCGTCGCGTGGCGCTTGTACGAGGTCTTGAGCTCCGCGCTCGCACCGATCGTTCCGCCGGTGCGAAGACGCTCCGCCAGGAGTGAGAGCCAATTACGCGCCGTTTCATGCGAGGCGCCGATCAGCGCCCACGCGGTCTTACGGTCGACAACCAGCAAGCGCGTTGGCTCGGCGGCGGATACGGTCCAGTTGACCACCGCTTCCTGCAGGAGAAACAGTTCACCGATGCTGTCACCCGCGGTGACAAACATGTCTGGAACCGTGGATGACGGATCCTGCATTTGCAGGCGGCCGCTCAGCACGAGATAGAGCGTCTGGCAGGATTCGCCGGCGCGCAGCAATACTTCACCGGTCGCCAGCACCCGGACGGGGCAGTCGGTTAGCAGCGGTACGATCGTTTCCTGGTGCGCGCCTTTCAGTAAGGCGACACGTGCGAGCTCCTTCCGCGAAAACCGAATAGACGCCGACGCCCGGGCTTCACGGCGCAGATCGGCGAAACTCTTATTGGCGTGACTCATTACTTTGCTCACGGGGTTATCGCGAGTTAAAGCAAGCTTGATGCCAGTGACGACTGGGAGGCGCGCCGTAAACCCGACGCCGAATAACGTGAAGCATCACTTCTCGGCGTAGCGGCGTGCCGGTAGAATCCGCCGTCCGTTTGTCGAAAAGACCACTTGAAACACCATCTTGAGAGTCTGATCTCCCAGGCGCTGGGGAACCTAAGAAAGGAGGGCGTGCCGCTCCCCGATCCGCTCCCTGCTGTTGAAGTCGATCGCACCCGTGCCAAGGAGCATGGCGATTTTGCCTGCAATATTGCGCTCAGCCTTGCCAAGGCGGCCGGCGTCAAACCGCGGGCGCTCGCGGAACGTATCGTCGCGGCTCTCTCGCCCTCCGAACAAATCGCTCGCATTGAAGTCGCCGGCCCCGGCTTCATCAATTTTTACTTGCGTCCCGACGCCTTGCATGACGTCGTGAACTCGATTTTGTCGCAAGGCTTTAATTACGGACGCAGTATGGTCGGCGCGGGTCGCCGGGTACAGGTGGAGTTCGTTTCGGCGAACCCGACGGGCCCGCTGCACGTCGGCCACGGCCGCGGCGCAGCCTACGGCGCCACGGTGGCGAACCTCCTCGACGCCGTCGGCTTCAAAGTACACCGCGAGTACTACGTGAACGACGCGGGACGCCAAATGGACATCTTGGCAACGAGCGTATGGCTGCGTTATCTCGAACGCTGCGGCGAGACGTTTCAATTCCCGAGCAACGGCTACAAGGGCGAATATGTTTACGACATCGCCGAGACGCTGCGCCAAAAACGCGGCGACGCGTATCGCCAACCGTCCAGTATGGTATTCCCAGGGATTCCTGCGGACGAACCACAAGGCGGCGATAAGGAAAAACATATCGACGCTCTCATCGGCCGCGCGAAACAGTTGCTGGGCTCCCAACGCTACGGCGAGGTGTTCGATTTGGGACTGCAGGTGATCCTCGATGACATCCGACAGGATCTGGAAGAATTCGGCGTCGTGTATGACCAATGGTTCTCGGAACGGTCGCTCACGCAAAACGGACTGGTCGACCGTGCGATCGAGCGGCTGAAGCAAAGCGGGCACGTTTACACGCGCGAAGGCGCGCTCTGGTTCCGTTCGACCGATTACGGCGACGAGAAAGACAGGGTGATCGTGCGCGAGAACGGTCAGAAGACCTATTTCGCTTCGGATATCGCCTACCACATGGACAAGTTCGACCGAAACTTCGACCGGGTCATCGATGTGTGGGGCGCGGATCATCATGGCTACGTGCCGCGCATCAAAGCCGCGCTTGCCGCGCTCGGCGACGATCCCGCCAAACTCGACGTGCTGCTGGTGCAATTCGCGATTCTTTACCGCGGCGGCGAGCGGGTGCAGATGTCCACGCGCTCGGGCGAATTCGTCACGTTGCGTGAACTGCGGCGCGAAGTCGGCAACGACGCGGCGCGTTTTTTCTATGTGCTAAGAAAATGCGAGCAGCACATGGACTTCGATCTGGATCTCGCCAAGTCGGAGTCGGCGGACAACCCGGTGTATTACGTCCAATACGCGCACGCGCGGGTGTGCAGCGTCTTCAAGCAAATGAAGGAAAAAGGCATCGCGCACGACCGCGAAAACGGCGACCGCCACTTGTCGCGGCTTTCCGAGGAGCACGAGAAGGGACTCATCGGGCGACTCGCGCGATACCCGGAAGTGGTGGAGGCGGCGGCGCTCGCGCACGAGCCCCATCAGCTCGCCCATTTCCTGCGCGAAGTCGCCTACGATTTCCATACGTATTACAACTCGCATACGTTTTTGGTCGAGGAGCCGAACCTGCGCGACGCGCGGCTCAATCTGATCGAAGCGACCCGGCAGGTGATTGCCAACGGTCTCGGCCTCCTCGGCGTGTCCGCGCCGCAGAGCATGTAGCGGATGGCGCGCGCGCGGGCCGCAGCGAGAGGCGCGAAGAAGCGTTTGCCCGGCTGGGTCATTTTGCTGCTGGGGCTCGCGCTCGGTGTCGCCTCTGTTCTTATTACGCAGCTTGTTATCAAGCGCTCGGGCTCCAACGACGGGTTGGCGGGATTATTCGCGGCGAAAGCGAAACGGGTCGAGCAGCAGCCGGCGAAACGCCCGGAGCCAGCCGTCGCCAGACCCAAGCTCGATTTCTATACCGTGCTGCCCGAAGTCGAAACCGTGCTGCCCGACCGTGGACGCGCCAAGCCGACCAAGGCCGAACGCCCGGAGGAGGGCGCGCGCTACATCCTGCAAGCCGGTTCGTTTGCAAACTTTCAGGAAGCCGATCAGCTAAAGGCCAAGCTGGCGTTACAGGGACTACAGGCGCAAATCCAAAAGATCACAATCGAAGGCAGGGGAGAGTACTACCGGGTGCGTCTCGGCCCTTACGAAAGGCTGGAAGCTCTCGACGCGACGAGTCTGGAGCTGAATAAGCTCGGGTTGAAACCGATTCGCCTGAAGCTCAAGAAAGACGCGGGCGCCGGATAAGAGCGCCGTCCGCGACCGGCGCAACCCGCCTCAGTCCTCGAGATAGGTGTATCCCTCGAGACCCGCGCTCAGCTCTTTGAGGAAGCTCTCACGACGCTCGCGATCGAACCCGCTCGCGCGGTCGACTTTCTCGCGATAGGCCGCGAGCAAATCTTCCGGGTCGAAGTGCACGTAACGCAATACCGAGTCCACGGTGTCGCCGCGGCGGGGCGCGACCAGCGTATGACGACCGTCGGGCAGCAGCTCGACGTGGACCGAATCCGTATCACCGAAGAGATTGTGCATGTCGCCGAGGATTTCCTGGTACGCGCCGACGAGAAAAATGCCAAGCAGGTACGGCTCGTTCCCGCGCGGCGCATGAAGCGGCAAAGTCGTGTCGACGCCTTCGGCGTTGACATAGAGATCGATACGTCCGTCCGAATCGCACGTGATGTCCTGTAATACGGCGCGGCGCGTCGGCGTCTCGCCCAGGCGATTCAACGGCATCACGGGAAAGATCTGATCGATCGCCCAATGGTCCGGCATCGATTGAAACAGCGAGAAGTTGCAGAAGTACTTGTCCGCAAGCTTCTCGTTCAGCTCATCGAGTACCTCCCGATGCGCCTTGGCGCCCGGCTCGAGCAGCTCGCGGACTTTCCGGCAAATGGCGAAATAGATCTGCTCGACGCGCGCACGCTCGGCCAATGACAAGACGCCGTGATTGAACATGCCTTGGGCCTGCGAGAGGTAGTAAGCGCCGTCGTGATACGCCTCGATGGCCGAGCGATTGGAGATGTTGGCGTAGGCCTGCCACATGTCGCGAATCAACGGCGGCTCCTCCGGGCGCGCCGGCGGAAGCACGCCGGCGCCCGGCGCCTGCTCGCACTCGACCACATTCGTAATCAACACCGCGTGATGCGCCGTGAGCGCCCGGCCGGACTCGCTCACGATGTCGGGATGCGGCAGGTCTTTTTCTTCGCAAATTTCCGCCAACGCGTACACGATGTTGTTCGCGTATTCGCCCACGGAATAGTTCGTCGAGCAGAAGCTGCGCGAACGGGTACCCTCGTAGTCGACGCCGAGGCCGCCGCCGACGTTCACGACTTTGATATCCGCCCCGACGGCACGGAGCTCCGCGTAGTAACGCGCCGCCTCGCGCATGCCGGACTGGATGTGCTGCACGTTCGCGATCTGCGAACCCATATGGAAGTGAATCATCTGCAGCGCGCCGACCAAACCCGCTTCACGCAGCCGCCCACAAGCTCGAAGCGCTTCGGACGCCGTGAGCCCGAACTTCGACTTCTCGCCTCCGGTGTTCTGCCATTTGCCGGCGCCGATCGAGGCCAGCCGCACGCGCAGTCCGAGAAGCGGCTCGATCCCGAGGCTCTTCGACTCCTGAATCACCAGCTCGAGCTCGGACAGCTTTTCCACGACGATATGCACCCGATGCCCGAGCGCCTTGCCAATAAGGGCGAGCCGCACGTATTCGCGGTCTTTGTAGCCGTTGCAGACGATGATGCCGTGCGGGCGCGACCGGGCGATGACGGCGAGGAGTTCCGGCTTCGAGCCGGCCTCGAGCCCGATCCGATCCCCGCCATGCTCGAGCAGCGCGTCGACCACGCTGCGCTGCTGGTTGACTTTTATCGGGTAGACCGCGGTGTAGCGACCACGAAACCCGCGTTCGGACGCCGCGGCGTCGAAGGCGCCGCAAAGTTCCTGCACCCGATGCTGCAGGATGCCGGAAAACCGCACCAGAACGGGCAGCGTCAGGTCGGCCGCCCGGAACTCGCGGGTCAGCTCGAAAAGATCGACGGTCTGCGGCGAATTTGGATCGGGCCGCGCGACGAGATGGCCGCGCTCATTGATGTCGAAGTAGCCGTTGCCCCAGTGGGCGATGTTATAAGCGTCGCGGGCTTTGGAGATGCTCCAGCTCATGGGTGGCGTCGGTTTAGCGAAGGCGAAATTATGGAGTAAATCGCACCGCGAATAAAACGTTCAGTAAAGTGCAAAGACAAATTTTCGGCGGATTCGCTTCTTGGTTGTCATGCATACACGAACCCGACGCTCCGAAGCGCGAACGCGGGCCGCCCCGACATCCCGTCTCTCGCCATATCAGTACGGCGCGAGACGCGGCGAACCCGCCCGACCTTTTGCTTCGGCATGCGCTTCGGTATCGTGACGCCTTTCATCGGAACGCTGGCAAAAAGAAATGGCACTCGACCACACGTGGTACACCGAACAATGGGCCGAACAAGGCGCGGCGATCTCGCTCAAGATCCGTGACAAGGTGCACGACGAACAATCGACCTATCAGCGCATCGAGATTTACGAGACCGAGACTTTCGGCACGCTCATGACGCTCGACGGGCTCGTGATGGTGACGGACCGCGACAACTTCATTTATCACGAGATGATGTCGCACCCGGCGCTGTTCACCCATCCGAATCCCCGGCGCGTGTTGATCATCGGCGGCGGCGATTGCGGCACGCTGCGAGAGGTTTTGAAGCACTCCACCGTGGAACTCGCGGAGCAGGTGGAGCTCGACGAGCGCGTCACGCGCGTCGCCGAAAAGTTCTTTCCCGATCTTTGCGCGTCCAACGACGACCCGCGCGCGCGGCTGCACTTTGCCGACGGCATCGAATGGGTCGCGCGCGCCGCGCCGGGCTCTTACGACGTCATCATCATCGACTCCACGGACCCGGTCGGCCCCGCGGCCGGTTTGTTCTCGGAGACTTTCTACCGCGACTGCCTGCGGGCGCTCGGCAAGGACGGCATCGTGGTCGGTCAGAGCGAATCGCCGTTATTTCACGCGGAACTGATACGCTCCGTGCACCGCGCCCTGCGTTCGGCGGGTTTTCGCGACGTCCTGACGCTCAACTTTCCCCAATGCACCTACCCGTCCGGATGGTGGAGCGCGACACTCGCAGGCAACGGCCGCCCGCTCGCTACATTTCGTGAAGACGACGTCGCGGCCAAACGCGTTTCGACGCGCTACTACAACCGCGCTATTCACACCGCCGCGCGCGCGGCTCCGCAGTTCCTCGACGAATTGTTACGCTAGGACGGCAGAGATGCGGCAATAAAAAAGCGGGCGCCCGCAGGCGCCCGAACCAGCTTGCTTGCAACTACGTGCCCATCAAGTGTTGTAAGCGGTCTCGCCGTGTTCCGTGACGTCCAGACCTTCGCGCTCGGCTTCTTCGGCCGGCCGCAGGCCGATGGTCCAGTCGATCAACTTGAAGAGCACGAAGGCCACCGCGCCGGACCAAACGAGCGTGGTTCCAACGGCCCACAGTTGGCTGATCAACTGCCCCGTGGCGTCGAAGGCGGCGACCGCGTTCTTCTCGTAATCGAAGATGCCGGTACCGCCGAGCGCCGGATTGACGAACACGCCCGTCAGGATCGCGCCGGTGATACCGCCGATGCAGTGAATGCCGAAGGCGTCGAGCGCGTCGTCATAGCCGAACTTGTGCTTGAGCCAGGTAACGGCCCAGAAGCATATGAGGCCGGCGGCAACGCCGATCACGAGGGCGCCGCCCACGCCGACGAAACCCGATGCCGGGGTAATTGCGACCAATCCCGCAACCGCGCCGGACACCGCACCGAGCATGGAAGGCTTGCCGCGCAGCAACCACTCGACAAACATCCACGTCAGTGCGGCGACCATGGTTGCGAACATCGTATTCACCAGGGCGATAACCGCGCCGCCGGCGGCTTCCAGGTTGGAGCCGGCGTTAAAGCCGAACCACCCGGTCCATAGCAGGCAGGCACCGATCATCGTCAGCGGCAGGTTGTGCGGCGGCATGGCGGTGCGCGGAAAGCCGATGCGCGGCCCGAGTGCCATCGCCGCCATCAACCCGGCGATGCCCGAGTTGATATGCACGACGGTACCGCCGGCGAAATCGATGGCGCCTTTACCGAACAGGAAACCGGACGGATCGCCGTAGGCAGACGGGCCGCCCCAGAACCACACCATGTGCGCGATCGGCGCGTAAGAAAAAGTGAACCACAGCGCCGAGAACACCAGCACCGCCGAGAACTTAATGCGCTCGGCGTAGGAACCGGCAATCAGCGTCGTTGTAATCGCCGCGAACGTGAGCTGAAACATCGCGAACACGAGCTCGGGGATGGCGACACCTTTGGTGAAAGTCTCCGACATCGAATCCGGCGTGATTCCTTTCAAAAATACTTTGTCGAACCCGCCGATGAAACTGTTGAGCGACCCGCCCGCGGAGAACGCGAGGCTGTATCCATACAGCACCCACAGCACGCCGATCAAACAGAAGACGGCGAACACATGCATCAACGTGGACAGCACGTTCTTCGAGCGCACCAATCCGCCATAGAAGAGCGCCAGGCCCGGAACGGTCATCAGCAGGACGAGGACGGTGGAAACCATCATCCAGGTGGTGTCGCCCTTGTCGACTTTCATCGCCGGGGTCGCCGGCGCAGTGGCCGCGGCAGGCGCCGCGGCGGGCGCCTGGCTCGGAGGTTGGTCCGTCGCGGACCCCGTCGCCGGCAACACGGCGAGCAGCGCCCCGAGCAGGGCACCCATTAGTGCCATTCTTGAGATCAACATTTTCATTCGTGCATCCCCCTAAAGCGCATCTTTGCCGGTCTCGCCGGTGCGGATGCGTACCACTTGTTCGAGATCGAACACGAAGATCTTGCCGTCGCCGATCTTGTCGGTACGGGCCGCCTTCGTGACCGCTTCGATCACCCGATCGAGCATCTTGTCGTCGATGGCGACTTCGATCTTCACTTTCGGCAGAAAATCGACCACGTACTCCGCGCCGCGATAGAGCTCGGTGTGGCCCTTCTGCCGCCCGAAACCCTTTACTTCGGTGACGGTCACGCCTTGCACGCCCACCTCGGACAGTGCATCGCGTACGTCATCGAGCTTGAAGGGCTTGATGATGGCCGTAACGAATTTCATTGGCTTTCTCCTCAAAGGAACAGGACGCGAGCGTCCCGCCCGTCACTAGAACTTGTATACCGCCTCGAGCCCGTAGAAGTTTTGCTTGTCGGTCGTGCCGCTACCCTTCGTGAACACCTGTTTGTTCGAATCATCCGTGCGGTACTCGGCGCGCAGCTCGAAACCTTTCGCGACCATGTAGCCGACGGTAACGGTGCTTTCGCTCAGTTTTTGCGAACCGGTCGTGCAGCTCGTGCGGAAACAGTTCTTGTCGTCAAACGACTCGACGCGCAGCGAACCGCGCAACTTGTCGGTAAACGCATAGTTCGCGTACGCCGCCACGCCGTTCCACTTGGCCTTGCCGCCGCCTGCCGCTCCGTGCTCCTGATCGCCGCTGTCGTAATTCAGCACCAAGGTGAGGGCATCGGTGACATTGAAGGTGCCGACGACATCGACGAGATTGCGCGTGCCGACCGCCGTTGTTCCGGCCTCTTCGCCCGAGTAAAACGCCGCGGTCAATCCCAGCATCTTGCTGGGATTCGCCGCCACACCGAGCTCGATCGTCTTTGCATCCGCGCAATTCGCACCGACGCAATTGCCGGACGCGGATTCCTTCACCACGTCCCATCCGTTGTTGACACCGGCCGTGAACTTAAGAGCGTCGCTGACCGGAATGGTCGCGCGTAGCCCGGTATGGGTCACTGGAATAGCGAGCGTATAGAGGAGCGAGCGCGAAATGTTGGCGTTGCTGGGCGCCTGCGGCACCTCGGCGCCCGCGATAGTGGTAAATTTTCCGGCCATCACCGTCACAGCGCTCGTCGCATACTGCGCATACGCTTGCAGCAAATCGAACTCGGTGCTGTTCCAGCCTTTTGCATGATTGAACTCGACATCCTTGCCCGCCATCATTTCGAGCATCCCGCCCGCACCGGTCGCCGGTAAATAGGAAACAGCGAGATCGGCCGCGTTCGGGGTGAAAGCATTCTTCTCCGTGGTATTCGCCTGGTACATCGGCGGGCTGGTATCGAAGTTGGTGTAAGTCGCATCGAGGTAGCCGGTGACGTCGATGCCCGACGCCTTCAGTACCTCTGCGAGCGTGGGCGCTTTTTCGGCCGCGCCGGCGGCGGACCAGACGGCGGCGGCCGCGCTCGCCATCAACAATTTCTTACTGAGCTGCTTCATTGTCGTTCTCTCCTGGATGGTTCAGTCATCTTGATAATCGAGGACGCCGGTTCTTGCCGAGCACGCGTGGCAATTTCCCCCGCAGATACCTACTCGTGCTTGCCCCGCCGGAGAGCAGTTTCTGTGCCAGGAAAATTTACGATCCACTATAGTCACTTACGCATGAGCCATCGCGGCTCGGCCTCGATCGTGCACCAACATGAATTCCCTCGGAATCGTGATTGCACCGGTGAGGAGCACGCCCCGGCTTTGATTGCGCGCAGTCATCGCGCGTCCGAGCAGATTCCGGCAATCGCGAACGCGCTCCGCCGGCACACGTCTTTGCACAGCGTGTGATGATGGCGAACCCGGGTTGTGGAGAGGTGGCCCGAACACGCATAGAGTTGTTCGGTCACTCCGTATTCGCTTGGCAACGACAGTCACCGACCGCTCCGCCCGGTTCGGCGTTGTCGGCGCTGCTGTTATACTGCGCGGGCGGGGGAATACACGGTGAATCCGAAGCTTGCAGATGAAATCTTTTCCGCGGTAGCGCGCGTGTTACCGCGCTCGCCTGCTGATCTCGAACGCAACGTAAAGGCCGCGCTCGCCGCGGTGTTCGACCGGCTCGATCTCGTGACACGCGAAGAGCTAGAGGTGCAAGAAGCGGTGCTTCAGCGCACGCGCGCGCGCCTCAAAGAAATGGAGCAAAGAGTTACGGCCCTCGAGCGCCGGGCGGCCGCCAAAGAATAAGAACGCACAAGCGCAAAGGGGAAAGGGAATGGCTCTTGCCGTCGTGCATAGCCGCGCTCAAGTGGGAATCGACGCGCCGGCCGTCACCGTGGAAGTTCATCTCGCCAACGGTTTGCCAAACCTCTCCATTGTCGGCCTGCCCGAAACTGCGGTGAAAGAAAGCAAGGACCGCGTTCGCGCGGCGCTGCTGAATGCGCACTTCGAGTTTCCCGCCCGACGCGTCACCATCAATCTGGCACCCGCGGACCTCCCTAAAGAGGGCGGCCGCTTCGACCTGCCCATCGCGCTCGGTATTCTCGCTGCTTCAGGGCAGATGCCGGCCGCGGAGCTCGACGGCTACGAGTTTGTGGGCGAACTGGCGTTAACCGGAAAGCTGCGCCCGGTGCGCGGCGCGCTGACGGCCGCTTTAGCTGCCCGTGCGACCGGCCGCACCTTGGTTGTTCCTGCGGCTAACGGACCCGAGGCCGCGCTCGTTGAAGGCGTGACGGTGCTCGGCGTGCGTCACCTCCTGGACGTCACGGCCCACCTCGCGAAAGACAAGCCGATCGAACCCGTGGTCTTCCACCGTTCGGCGGCAGACCATTCCGAGACACCGGACTTGAGCGACATTCGGGGACAGCAGCGCGCCAAACGCGCGCTCGAAATCGCCGCGGCGGGAGGTCACAGCCTGCTGCTTATCGGCCCGCCCGGCGCAGGCAAGACGATGCTCGCCATGCGTTTGCCGGGCATCCTGCCGCCGCTCACCGACGATGAAGCGCTCGAGATCGCCGCTATTCAGTCGGCGCACCGAGGCTTCGCCGTCGATCGGTGGCGGCAGCGGCCGTTCCGCTCGCCGCATCACACCGCCTCGGGCGTCGCGCTCGTGGGCGGCGGCAGTCATCCGCGGCCGGGAGAAATATCGCTCGCGCACCGCGGCGTTTTGTTTCTCGACGAGCTGCCGGAATTCGACCGCGCCGTATTGGAGGTACTCCGCGAGCCGCTCGAGTCGGGCGCCATCACCATTTCGCGCGCGGCGCGGCAGGCGGAATTCCCCGCCCGCTTTCAGCTCATCGCGGCCATGAATCCATGCCCGTGCGGTTTCCTCGGCGACGCGAGCGGGCGCTGCCGCTGCACCGAGGACCGGGTCCGCGGCTATCGCGCCCGCATCTCGGGACCGCTGCTCGATCGAATCGATTTACACGTCGATGTGCCGGCGGTGCCGCGCGAGCTGCTCCTCGCGCGCGGGCCGCATGACGGCGAGAGCTCGGTGGTCGTGCGCGAACGGGTAATCGCCGCGCGTACGCGCCAACAGGCGCGCGGCGGCGCCAACCACGCGCTGAGCAACAAACAGATCGAAGACCATTGTCGCCTCGATCGGGAGTCGCAGCAGCTGCTCGAACAGGCCATCGCGCGATTAGGCTTGAGCGCTCGTGGCTATCATCGGATCCTCAAGGTCGCGCTCACTATCGCTGACCTCGCGCGCTCGGACGCGATCTTGCCGTCACATATCGCCGAAGCGATTCAATATCGCGCGCTTGATCGGCCCACCGTCAATTGATCCACAAAAAGAAAAGCGGCCGGGAGGCCGCTTTTCGGTGCTTCAACGTGACGTCGGTTACTTCGCTTTCGACACCATGTAGTCCACGGCCGCTTTAACGTCCGCGTCCGGCAAAGAGGCGTTTCCGCCTTTGGGCGGCATGAAGCCGGCCTTGCCTTGGAATCCCTTGATCGCGTGATCATGTAACGTCGCAACACCTTTGGCGATGCGGTCCTTCCACGCCGCCTTGTCGCCGAACTTCGGAGCGCCCGCAACCCCCATGGCGTGACAAGCCGCGCAGGTAGTGTCATAAACGGCTTTGCCTTTGTCCTCACCGGCCGCGTTCGCCGTCGCGATGACGCTCAGGCCGCCACCGCTGGGAGCGGGCGCCTGTCCGATATTCACTTCACCAATCGGTTTGATTCGTTCCGCCACCGCTTTGGTGTCCGGAACTTCCTTCACGTGCTTGCCGCCCACTACATTGGCCAAGATAACCAGCACGATGGTGAGCGCGACTAACGCGCCGATGAGCCCAGAGAACAATTTCAAAAATTCCCGGTCGTTCATTGCTTAACCTTCTAAAATTAGTTGGAGTTAATTCCCCGCCCTGACGGACGGACCCGAAATTCCAGCGTAGTATAGCCTGCCACATAGACGCTTAGGCATACCCCGGGTATCCTTGGCGCCCCCGAATATCCGCGCCCTTAGCTCAGCTGGATAGAGCGTCAGCCTCCGGAGCTGAAGGTCAGAGGTTCGAATCCTCTAGGGCGCGCCATACACGCCTTCCTGGCGAATCTCCGCTACTTCGATCACCCCGGCCCTGCCTTCCGCGGCCGGGCGCTCGCCGGCGCCGTGCAGCGACTTAACCGTCAGCCCCGCCCGCCGCCGCCCGCGGCGTTCTAGCCGCCTTGGCGACATGCAGCGGCCGGCCGAGGACGGACAAGGCCGCTTCATGGAACGATTCGGAAAGACTGGGATGGGCGAACATCGTGAGCGCGATGTCTTCGCTCGATGCGCCAAATTCCATTGCCATTACTCCTAACGCGATGAGCTCCGCGCACTGCGGACCGATCATGTGCACGCCGAGCACCCGGTCGGTACGCGCGTCCGAAAGAATCTTGATAAAACCGCCGGTCTGGCCGAGCGCCTTGGCGCGCCCGTTAGCGGCAAAGGGAAAATTACCGGCACGGTAATCGACACCGGCCGCTTTGAGCGCCTCTTCGGTCTTCCCGGCCCAAGCAATCTCCGGCGACGTGTAGATCACGGAAGGAATGATGTCGTAGTTCACTTCGGCGTGATGTCCGGCGATCGTCTCCGCGACCATTACGCCTTCTTCCATTCCCTTGTGCGCGAGCATGGGTCCCCGCACGACGTCTCCCACCGCATAGACGCCCGGCAAGTTCGTGCGGCAGCGCTCGTCCACATGGACGAAACCGAACTCATCCAGCAGCAATTCCGTTTCGGCATCATACAAACCCTCGGTGTTCGGCCGCCGCCCCACCGCTACCACGAGCCGGTCGCACTCGAGCCGTTGCGCCCCGCTTTTGTCTTCGTACTCGACGGTCACGCCCTTTTCCGTGACCTTCGACCCGAGCACGCGCGCGCCCAAACGGATGTCGAGACCCTGGGCGCTAAATTGCTTGTAGGCTTCGCGAGCGACTTGGCCGTCCGCGATGGCGAGAAAGCGTTCCTGCGCCTCGAGCAACACCACCTTCGACCCGAGACGCTGCCACACGCTTCCAAGCTCGAGGCCGATGACGCCGGCGCCGATGATCCCCAGGCGGGCGGGAACGCTGTCGAACGAGAGCGCACCCGTCGAATCGACTACGCGATCGCCCGCTAAAGGGGCGACGCCCAGCTCCACCGGTTGGGAGCCGCTGGCAAGGATCACGTTCGATCCCTCGAGCGTGCGAACCGAGCCATTGTGCTCGGTCGCTTCGACCCGGTGGTTCGGCAGTAGTTTGCCTTTACCGGCCACCCACGCGATGCCGTGCGCCCGGAACAACTGCGCCACGCCCCCGGTGAGCTCCCCAACCACTTTGTCCTTGTGGCGCATCATACCGGGCAGGTCGAGGGCCACGCCCTGCGTGCGGATGCCGTACGCGGCACCGCGGGCCGCTTCGATGAAGAGTTCGGAGGCCTCGAGCAGCGCTTTTGAAGGGATGCAGCCGACGTTGAGGCAGGTGCCGCCAAGCGACGGCTGATTGCCCGCGCCGAGCCAGCGATCCACGCACGCGGTGCGCATACCGAGTTGGGCACAGCGAATGGCGGCGACGTATCCCGCCGGACCCGCCCCGATTACGACGACATCGAACTTATCTGCCATGCTGCGCGTCCTCAAGTTACCGCATCAAACGTTCAGACCCCGAGCAAGAGACGCGCCGGATCCTCGATCATGTCCTTGACGGTAACGAGGAAGCGCACCGCCTCGCGTCCGTCGATAATGCGATGGTCGTAGGTAAGCGCGAGATACATCATGGGACGAATCACCACCGTACCGTTCTCCGCCACCGGCCGATCCTGAATTTTATGCATGCCGAGGATCGCGCTTTGCGGCGGATTTAAAATCGGCGTGGAGACCAACGAACCAAATACCCCGCCGTTCGTTATCGTGAACGTCCCGCCGGTAATGTCGGCGATCGCGAGCGCGCCGCTCTGGGCTTTATCGCCGTACTCCTTGATGCGCGCCTCGATGGTCGCCATGTCCATGTGATCGGCGTCGCGCAGGATCGGCACCACGAGGCCCCGCGGCGTGCTCACCGCGATGCCGATGTCCTGATAGCCGTGATACACGATGTCGGTTCCATCGATAGAGGCGTTGACCTCCGGAAAGCGCTTGAGCGCTTCGATCGACGCCTTGACGAAAAACGACATGAACCCGAGCTTGATCTTGTGCTCGCGTTCGAACGCGTCGCGATAGCGATTGCGCAGCTCCATGACCGGCTGCATGTTGACTTCGTTGAAAGTCGTCAGGCTGGCGGTGTTGTGTTGCGCCTGCACCAAGCGCTCCGCGATCCGCGCACGCAGCCGCGTCATCGGCACGCGTTTCTCCGGCCGGTTACCGGGAACCGCCACGGGCGCTTCGAGGACGGCGGCAGTGGGCGCGGGAGCCGGCTCGGCGGCGCGAACGGGCGCTTCGGCCTGCTTGAGGACATCCTCCTTGAGTACGCGCCCGCCTTTGCCGGTCCCGGTGACGGCGTTACGGCTGATGCCCTGCTCGGCCATGGCGCGGCGGGCGGCGGGCATTACGGCCGGCTCGCGCCGGCTCGGGAGCGCCGGAAAGGGCGGGGAATCAGCGGCCGGCTGTGGCGCGAGATTCGGCGGCCGTTTGGTTTCGGCGGCCGGCTTCACGGGCGCAATGGTCGCTGGCGCCGGTTTCGCCCCCGCCTTAATCCGTCCGATAACTTGACCCGAGGTGACCGTCGCCCCTTCGGGTACCGTGACTTCTTCGAGCACGCCGTCGTCGGCGGCTGGGACTTCAAATACAACCTTGTCGGTCTCGACATCCGCCAACACGTCGCCCCGCTTGACCGGCTCACCGGGCCGCTTGCGCCACGCCACCAGCGTACCGTCCGTGACCGATTCGGGGAAGACGGGAACCGCTACTTCGCCTGCCATCTTGTCTCCTTCGTTCTTTTTTGATCGCGCCCGGCCATCGGCTCGCATTGGCAACTTTACCAATCCGCCCGCACTTCCGTGTCGCGCCCCGCAATGTCGGACGCACGTCAACGCTTCCGCGTTCCTCGCCCTGATGATTGTCGGATCGTCGGTCCGCGTAGGTGCGGCACGACAATTCTCACCGTTAACTGCTCAGCCCCTGCGCGCGTAAATTTGCCGGCGTATGGGGATCCAGGGCGGCTGGACCATCAGCGCCGAGTGCCTCTTCCACGAATCTGTGCAACTGCTGCAGGTGCAAGTGATGGTCGCCCACCGCCGGCGCCGCCATGGTCGGGCGACCGGCGTACTGCACATCACGCCCCGGCGGCACCGCCCGTTGCAGCCGATGGCGCGTGGTATACCAGGCGCCCTGATTCCTCGGCTCTTCCTGGCACCAGATGAACTTGTCCACGCGCGGATACCGGCGCAACTCTGCCGCGAGCTGCTCTTCCGGAAACGGATAAAGCTGCTCGACGCGAACGATGGCGACATCGTCGCGCTTGCGCGCGCGGCGCTGTTCTAGGAGATCGTAATACACCTTGCCGCTGCACATGACCACGCGTGTTACCGCGTTCGCCTCGAGCGGATCGACTTCCGGCAGTACGGTGCGGAACGACTGCTGAGTGAGATCTTCAAGCGCGCTGAAGGACAGCCGATAGCGTAGCAAGCTCTTCGGCGTCATCACGATCAAGGGCTTGCGGCAGTTCCAACGCATCTGACGACGCAGGAGATGAAACATTTGCGCCGGCGTCGTGGGCGCGGCGACCACCATGTTCTCCTGGGCGCAGAGCTGCAGAAAACGCTCGAGTCGGGCCGACGAGTGCTCCGGCCCCTGGCCTTCATAGCCGTGCGGCAGGAACAGCGTCAGCCCGGAGAGCCGGTTCCACTTTTGCTCGCCGGCGCTGATGAATTGATCGATCACGACTTGCGCGCCGTTCGCGAAGTCGCCGAACTGCGCTTCCCATATCGTGAGCGTGCGCGGATCCGTGGTGGCATAGCCGTACTCGAACGCCAGCACCGCTTCTTCGGACAACAGCGAATTGATCACGATGAAATTCGGCTGTCCTTCAAAGAGATTGCGCAGCGGGACATAGGCAGTGCCGTCTTTGGCGTTGTAAACAATGGCATGCCGGTGCACGAAGGTGCCGCGGCCCGAGTCCTGGCCGGAAATGCGCACCGGAAATCCGTCCTTCAGCAGCGTCGCGTAGGCCATGATTTCGGCGAAGCCCCAGTCGAGGGGCAGCGCGCCGGCCGCCATTTTGCGGCGCGCCTCGAAAACCTTCACGACCTGCGGATGCACCTCGAAACCTTCCGGGAGACGATCGAGGCGCTCGGCGAGCTCGCGGATCGTTTCGAGCGGAACGCGCGTATCGAGCGTCTGCGGACAACGCTTGCCGACGTAGGGCGTCCAGTCGTCGTAGCGGTATTTCGACTTTTCGCGCGGGAGAAAATTGGGAACGACGCAGTCGCCGGCGTCGAGCGCTTTCTGGTAGGCGGCAACGCGCGCTTGCGCGCTTTCGAAATCGAGCACGCCTTCTTGCGCAAGCTTGCGCGCGTACAGCTCGCGCGTGGTCGGCAGTTCGCGGACCGCGCGATACATCATCGGCTGCGTCACCGCCGGCTCGTCCGCCTCGTTGTGACCGTGGCGCCGATAGCATACGAGATCGATCACCACGTCCTTACGGAAGGTCATGCGATAGTCGAGCGCGATCTGGGTGACGAACATCACCGCCTCGGGGTCGTCGCCGTTCACGTGGAAGATCGGCGCGTTCACCATCTTCGCGACGTCGGCGGCGTACATCGTCGAACGCGCGTCCTGCTGCGCGCTCGTCGTGAAGCCGATCTGATTATTGACGATGATGTGCACGGTCCCCTTGGTCGAGTAACCGCGCGACTGCGACATGTTGAAGGTTTCCGCGACGACTCCTTGCCCGGCGAACGCGGCGTCGCCGTGGATCACGACGGGCAATACGCGCGCTCCCACTTTGTCGCGCAGCCGCTGCTGGCGCGCGCGCGCTGAACCTTGCACCACCGGGCCGACGATCTCGAGATGCGAGGGATTGAACGCGAGCGCCAAGTGCACTTGGCCGCCGGGCGTCTGCATGTCGGACGAATACCCGAGGTGATACTTCACGTCGCCGGTGCCGTCGTTCGTGGTTATCGCTTTGTGATCGAATTCAGCAAATAAATCGGACGGTTTCTTGCCCATGATGTTGATCAGCACGTTCAGGCGGCCGCGATGCGCCATGCCGATCACCATCTCACGCACGCCGTACGAACCGCTGCGCTGGATCAGCTCATCGAGCAATGGAATCAACGTCTCGCCGCCTTCGAGCGAAAAGCGTTTCTGCCCGACGTACTTCGTGTGCAGATAGCGCTCCAGACCTTCCGCAGCCGTGAGGCGATCGAGCAGACGCTGCCTGACCTCGGCGGGATACGTCGGCACCCCGCGCACGCTCTCGAGGCAACTCTGCAGCCAGCGCTTTTCGGCGATGTCGGTGATATGCATGTACTCGGCGCCGATCGTGCCGCAGTACGTGCGTTTCAGGATGTCCAGAATCTCCCGCAGCGTCGCCGTCCGCGGTCCGACCAAGGAGCCGGTGTCGAAAACCGTATCCAGGTCGTAGGGCGTGAGGCCGTGAAAGTGCAAATCGAGATCCGGCGCCGGCGGGCGCTCGGAAATGCCGAGCGGATCCAGGCGCGCACGCTGATGCCCACGCACCCGATAGGAACTGATGAGCTGCAATACCCGGATCTGCTTGCGTTCTTTATCCGGGCTGACTGCCCTGCCTTCCGCAGGCGCCGTGAGCGTCACCGCACCGGTGCGGGCCAACCGGCGAAACGCCGCTTTCACCGGCGCATGCGGGGTGTCGGTGTCATGGCCGTCGACGCGCGGCAAGCTGTCGAAATAGGCGCGCCATGCGGGGTCGATCGACGCGGGATCGTTGAGGTACGCCTCGTACATCGCCTCCAGATAGGAGGCGTTCCCCCCGCCCAGTGGCGACGCGGCGGTGAATCCCGGGGAACGACGGTCTTTAGCGGCGTCTTGCATGGTCAAAGTCGGACGGAAATTAGATCGACGTGACAGCGGAAAATTTCAGTATATCTGGTGGTAAAAGGGCGAAATAACAACGTTCTTGTTCGTTACCGATCAATATAGCGCGCAAAACCCGCTACGGGGACCTACTTGGCGCCGGACTTGCCTGTCGATTTACCCGTCGTGCGCTCCTTCGCCGCCTGCTGTACCAGCTGATCCAGCACTTTTAGGACGCCCTCTTCGCTGCCCACCATGCTGGGGCTGGTCAAGTACTTGCCGTCGACCGCAAACGTGGGCACAGAAGTCACCTGATAAGCCTCGGCCATCCGTTTCGCCCGTTCCAGATTGGTCCGCACGCCGAATGAGTTGAACGCTTCACGAAACTTGGCGGGATCGATTCCCTGCTCTTTGGCAAAGTCGGCAAGCGCCGGTTCGGTGTTCAGCGGACGGTTCTGTTCATGAATAGCCCGAAACAGCGCCGCGTGGGTGCGCTCGGTCGCGCCAAGCGCCGCGAAGGCGTAATACGCCTGCGCCTGCACCAGCCAACTGGGCGAGGTCGCCGGCGTGCGGACAAATTCGACATTCGCGGGTTTGTGCTTAACCCAGTTGTTGATGGCCGGTTCGAGCGCATAACAATGCGGACAGCCGTACCAGAAGAATTCGCGCACCTCTATTTTCTTACCCGTCTCCACGGGCTGCGGGGTGGCGAGGGCGACGTAATCGCGGCCGTTTTCCAATGCCAGCGAGGCGCCGAGGGAGGCGAACGACAGAGCCAGAAACATCAAAGAAGAGCTAAAACGCTTCATGCTTTCGAACACCTCGTTATTAGTTGATGGCAGGGTAGTCAAGGCGTATGGCCAAGGCAATTATCACGTATTCTCCTTCTACTCCTCGACAGGAGGCGGAAAGAACTCCGCCAAAACGTCGAGGCGCATGCCGATGTCGTCGAGTTCCAACAACGCCTGTTTAAGACCCAGGGGCAGGGGAAGCAGTTCCACCAAGCGTCCGCTCACCCATGCCGCGTCCTGCCATTGCGGCGGCGGAAAATAGCTGGTATCGCCCGCCTGCTCAAGCACATGCCGAAGCGCCTCGACCAGTCGGGCATGTCGGGCGGGCATCGCGCCGCTCAATTCCGCCAACGGCTCGATTTCCGCCAGCACCAACTGGTCCTTTTGTCGCGTGGTGCCGCGCACCCGAAAACGCCCGCCCCCTCTGGCGACCACCTGCAAGATTCCCGGCTGCTCCAAGTCGCACTGCACGATATGAGCGAGGGCACCCACTTCCTGGGGCTCGGCCGCCACCCCGACTTCGGCCCCGTGCTTGATGAGACAGACGCCGAACGGGCGATCCGACTTCAGGCAGGCGGTCACCATGTCGAAATAACGCTTTTCGAAGACGCGCACCGTCAAACGTCCGCCGGGAAACAGCACCGTGTTCAACAGGAAGAGCGGAAGCTCAGCCACGAGCGGGCGCGCGCAGAGCATCCAGCAGGCGCGTATGCAGGTTGTCGAAGCTGCCGTTGCTCATGACCAGCACATGATCGCCGCTGCGCAGCTCTTGGCGCATCGCTTCGATCAGCGCGTCCGTGCTATCCCTTACCTCGGCACGGTCGTTCAGTTGCCGCGCCACTTGGCCGATGTCCCACGATAGCTCGGCGGGACGCAGCAAGTACACTCGATCCGCCGCCTTGAGCGAACCGGCGAGCTCGTCCCGGTGGACGCCAAGGCGCATCGTATTGGAACGCGGCTCCAACACCGCGACGATTCGTTCCGTCCCCACGCGCGCGCGCAGTGCTCCGAGCGTCGCGGCGATCGCGGTGGGATGGTGTGCAAAATCGTCATACACCGTAATGCCGTCCACTCGCCCGCGAATCTCGAGGCGCCGTTTGGTATTTTGAAATGCCGTGAGGGCGGCGGCGGCGCGTTCGGGAGGAACACCGGCATGGTGGGCGGCGGCGGCGGCCGCGAGTGCGTTTTCCACGTTGTGCCGTCCGTACAGTTCCCAGCGCACGTCGCCCACGGCGTTCCCATGCAGCGAGATGCGAAAGCGCGCGGCGTCGGGCGACAGCGCCTGCGCGCTCCATTCGCCTCCCACCCCGAATGTTTCCACCGGTGTCCAGCGGCCCATGCCGAGCACGTCGACGATGTTCGCGTCGGTCGCATTCACCACAAGCCGCCCGGTCGACGGCACGGTGCGCACCAGGTGATGGAACTGGCGCTTGATGGCTTCCAGATCCGGAAATATATCGGCGTGATCGTATTCGAGGTTATTCAGCACCGCGGTACGCGGCCGGTAATGCACGAACTTCGAACGCTTGTCGAAGAAAGCGGTGTCGTACTCGTCCGCCTCGATGACGAAGAAACGTGAATCGCTCAGGCGCGCCGACACGCCGAAATTGGCCGGGATGCCGCCGATCAAAAAACTTGGCCGGAACCCGGCATATTCGAGAATCCAAGCGAGCATCGACGCGGTGGTGGTCTTTCCGTGCGTGCCGGCGACCGCCAGGACCCAGCGGCCATGCAGAACATTCTCCGCCACCCACTGGGCACCGGAGATGTAAGGAATGTCCCGATCGAGCACGGCCTCGACCAACGGATTGCCACGCGAGAGGGCGTTGCCGATGACCACGCAGTCGGGGGCGGGGGAGAGATGCTTCGGGTCGTAACCCGCCTGCAGCTCGATGCCTTGCTCGGCGAGCTGCGTGCTCATGGGCGGATATATACCCTGGTCGGAGCCCGTTACGCGATGCCCGAGCGAGCGCGCCAACAGGGCGACGCCCGCCATGAAAGTCCCACCAATGCCGGCAATGTGTAGGTACATGAATGGTATTCGCTAAATGACCGAACGCGTCGTCGCGCACGCCTCGCGCGCAGGAAAATAGAACACGGTCGGCAACAGCGAAATCGCGGAATCCTTATGGCACTACGGCGCTCGCATTCTAGCAGTCGCTCGCGATCAGAACATCGGATGCACGTGGGAAGCACGCCTTGAAACACTTAAACTGAGGTTTCATGGAAATCCACTTGGTCAAGGACCGCGCGGCGCTTGCGCAGTTGTGCGATCGCCTCGCACCGAGTCCGTGGGTGGCGCTCGACACCGAATTCACGCGTGAGAGCACGTACTATGCGCGACTCGGTCTGCTGCAAGTCGCCACCGAGAAGGTGACCGCCTGTGTCGATCCACTCGCGGTCGATCTCGCGCCGCTCCTGAACTTGCTCTACAACCCGCTGACGCTGAAGGTAATCCATGCGGGCCGGCAGGACCTTGAGGTGCTCTACGACCTGCGTCATCAAATACCGCAACCGCTGTTCGATACCCAGATCGCCGCCGCGCTCTTGGGCTACCCGACCCAAATCGGCTATGCCGCTTTGGTGGAGGCGCTCATCGGCGTAAAACTGCCGAAGCTTCATACCCGCGCCAATTGGGAAGCACGCCCGCTGAGCGAGGAACAGTTACGCTACGCCAGTGACGACGTGCTCTACTTGAAAGAGGTGTATCGGAAGCTCGATGGGCAGATTCGTGAACGAGGTCGGGAAGGCTGGCTCGCTGAAGAGTGCGCCGCGCTTGCCGACCCCGCGCTTTATCGCGCCGATCCGGATACGGCATATGCGCGGCTCAACCCCGGGCGCGCGGTCCCGCCCGCCGCCCAGCCGCTCCTTCGGTCGCTGGCGGCGTGGCGCGAGCGCACCGCGCAAACGCGCGACCGGCCGCGTTCTTGGATCGCGGCGGACGCCGTGCTGATCGAAATCGCGCGCCAGGCGCCCGCCGATCGGCAGTCGCTCGAGCGACTGCCGCAGATCTCGGCCACGTTCATCCAAAAGCACGGCGGTGACATCCTGAAACTCGTCGAGGAAATGCGCGGCGCACCGCCCGAGCGCGTCTGGCCCGACGCTCGGCCACCCACGGCCGCCGAACAAGACCAAGCGCGGCGGATGCTCGACCGGGTAAGCGCGGTGGCGCAGGCGCACCAAATAAATCCGGAAATCATCGCCACTCGGCGCGCGGTGTTCGCGCTGATTCGCGACCGGGCGGGACCGCTGACGCGCGGCTGGCGCTACCAGCTGATCGGCAAAGAGCTGCTCGCCACCGCCAACTAGCTTGGCACTGCTAGCGGCGATCGGCGGGGAGAAGCACATAAAGCCTGCCGGGGGAGCGCATGCGGCCGGCGTCGCTCTCCGCTTGCGCGCCAAACCCGAAGAACAAATCGGCGCGCAGCGGGCCCTTGATCGCCCCGCCGGTGTCCTGCGCGAGGACAAGGCGGCGGTAAGGCGTCTCTCGGTCGGGCAACCTCGTGTCGAGCCACACCGGCAAACCAAGTGGGATGTAAGCAGGATCGACGGCGATTGCGCGCTCGGGCAGCAACGGCACACCGAGTGCACCGAGCGGACCGGGAAGGGTCGGATCTCGTAACGCAAAGAAGACATAACTCGCGTTCGTGTTCATGACGGCTTGGGCCTCGTCCGGGTGGCTCGCAAGCCACGCGCGAATCGTGGGCGCGTCTACCTCTTCGAGCCTCAGTCCGGTGCGCTCGGCCAGCGTGCGTCCAACGGCCGTGTACGGATGTCCGTTCTGTTCCGCGTAACCGACGGTAAGCGTTTCGCCGGACGCGAGCTGCACACGACCCGAGCCCTGTATTTGGAGAAAGAACAACGCCACCGGATCATCGACCCAGAGCAGCTCCTTGCCGGCGAGCGGTGACGGACTCGCGTCGATTTCGCTGCGCGAGAAGTACGGCACCACGCGTCGCCCGGTCAAGCGACCGCGCACGCGCTTATTCTTCAACTCCGGGAAAAGCTCGCCGAGCTCGACGCTGACCAGATCATCGGGCGCGCGGTAGAGCGGATAGCGGTAGCGCTCGGTGCGCGTCCAACTGCCGTTCAACAGCGGTTCGTAGTAACCGGTGATGAGACCCTTGGATCGAAAGAACGTTGCGCGCTGCAGATGGGGCGCCAGGCGAGTTTCCAGAAAAGCGCGCACGGCCGCTTCGTCGGGGGTCGGCATCGAGGCCGCCTCATCGCATATCGATTTCCACGAAGCATCGTTTGCCGCCAGCTTGCGGCAGGAGTTCAAGAAAGCGGGCCACGCGGGGGCGAGCGACGCTTCGGCCCAACCGGGAAGCTCCGACCAGGCAATAGCCCGGCCGGGACCCGGTCCGAACGTGGCACAACCGACGAGGGTGAACGCGAGATGAAAGACAACGGCGTAAGGCAACCAACCGAGGCGCGCCATCGGCCGAAGCCCGAAACGCGCGCGGCGAAAGAACCACGTCAGTTGGACAGCGCCTCTTCGTAGGGTACGGCGTAACCGCATTCTTTTTGCGGACACACTTTCTCGGTGCCGCGGCGTTTGGTGGTTTTAATCGTCAGAATCGGATGGCCGCACTTGGGGCAGCTTTCCGCCACCGGCAAGTTCCAGACGGCATACTTGCAGTCGGGATAACGCGCGCACGAATAGAAGATTTTTCCGTAGCGCGATTTGCGCTTGAGCATGCTCCCCTGTTTGCATTCGGGACATGGCACGCCGGTGTCTTCCGGTTTCTCGAGCGGCTCCATGTGTTTGCAGTTCGGATAGTTGCCGCAACCGATGAACTTGCCGTAACGCCCGCGCTTGATGACGAGGTTCGATCCGCACTTGGGGCACATGCGCCCCTCGACGATTTCCGGCTCGTTCGAGGCGCCCGCGGCGTCATCGACGTTACGCGTGTAGTCGCAATCGGGATAGCCGGTGCAACCGATGAAGTAACCGTTGCGCCCGAGCCGCTTGGCCAGCCGCTTGCCGCACTTCGGACAATTCTCTTCGAGCATCTCGACACCGGGTCGCTCCACGCTTTCCTTCTCCTTCACCTGAACTTTGAACTCGCTCCAAAACTCCTTCAGTACCGGACGCCACTCTTTCTCGCCGCGCGCGATGGCGTCGAGATCGTCCTCCATATGCGCGGTGAACTCGTAGTCCACGTAGTGGTGGAAATGCTCGGAGAGGAATTTGTTGACGACGCGCCCGACGTCGGTCGGTTTGAAGCGGCGCTGATCGAGCGTCGTGTACTCGCGCCGCACCAGCGTATCAATGATGCTGGCGTAGGTCGAGGGACGGCCGATGCCGTAGGCTTCGAGCGCCTTGACCAAGCTCGCTTCGCTGAAGCGCGGCGGCGGCTCGGTGAAGTGCTGCTCCTTGCGTATCTGTTTGAGTTCGACCGTCTCGCCTTCGGCGAGCGGCGGTAGAATTTTCTCGTCCTCGTCCTCGGGCGTAGTGTCGTCGCTGCCCTCTTGATAAACCGCCATGAACCCGGGTTTGACCACGTGCGAGCCGGTCGCCCGGAACACGTTCCCGGTTCCCGCTTCGAGGTCCACCGAAACGGTGTCGAGCAGCGCCGGAATCATCTGGCACGCGACGGTACGCTTCCAGATGAGCTCATAAAGCCGATGCTGCTCGGGTTTCAGATAATTTTTTACTTCATCCGGCGTGCGCGCGGCGGCGGTCGGGCGGATCGCCTCGTGGGCTTCTTGCGCGTTTTTCGATTTGCTTTTATAAACCTGCGGCTCATCCGGCAGATGGTCCGCCCCGAAACGCGCCTTGATGACGTCCCGAATCTCGGTCACCGCTTCGGCGGCCAAATTCACCGAGTCGGTACGCATGTAGCTGATGAGGCCGGTTACTTCGCCGCCGATGTCCACGCCCTCGTACAACTGCTGCGCAAGGCGCATGGTGCGGCTCGCCGAGTAGCCGAGCTTGCGCGCCGACTCCTGCTGCAAGGTCGAGGTGGTGAACGGAGGAGACGGGTTGCGGCGACGTTGCTTCTTTTCGACGGTCGCCACCCGTAGCCGACCTTGCGCCGCCGCATGCAGCGCGGCCTCCACCTCATCGGCGCGGCCCGCGGCGCCGATCGAAAATTGCTCGAGCTTTTCGCCGCCGAAATGCGTGAGTCGTGCGGCGAAGCTCTTCTCATGCGCGGCGCAATCGGACTCGATGGTCCAGTACTCGCGCGGCACGAAACGTTCGATCTCTTCCTCGCGCTCGACGATCAAACGCAACGCCGGGCTTTGCACGCGCCCGGCCGAGAGACCGCGGCGGACTTTCTTCCAGAGCAGCGGCGAAAGATTGAACCCCACCAAATAATCGAGCGCGCGGCGCGCCTGCTGCGCGTTGATCAGATTCTGCGACAGCTCGCGCGGCTGCTTGATGGCCTGCTGGATCGCGTTCTTGGTGATCTCGTAAAACTCCACGCGGTGCACGGGCTTGGAATCGAGCGCGCCGCGCTCTTGCAAGATCTCGTAGAGATGCCACGAGATAGCCTCGCCCTCGCGGTCCGGGTCGGTCGCGAGATAAAGCGCGTCGGCGTCGCCCATCGCCTTGATGATGGCGTCCACGTGCTTCTTGTTCTTCTCGATCAGCTGGTACTTCATGGCGAAGGAGTTGTCGGTATCGACCGCTCCTTGTTTCGGCACCAAATCGCGCACGTGTCCGTACGAGGCGAGGGCCGTGAATTCCTTGCCGAGATACTTGGACATGGTCTTCGCCTTCGCGGGCGACTCTACAACGATAAGGTTTTTAGACATCTGTGCGCGTGCTCGCTGTTAAGATCGAAAGCCGTGGCGCCTATGGCGTCCGGAATGCCGGTAGGAACATCGGGGTGGCCGACAGCGTCGTGGGCGGACCACTCGCGCCCGCATTGTTGACGATAGGTACTAGGACTTGTCAAGCAGCAACCGCGGCGACTGCATGTGCCGGCGTGGTTCAGTGGAGCACGCCCTGCCCCTGCAGATCGTCGAAAACCATGTCTTCGAGCAGTGCGTGCGCGTGCTCCTGACCCGGCTGGTGGTTAAGCACCATCAACACGACCCACTTCAGCTGCTCGAGCGTGATCTCGTCGAGGTCAAGCGCCATCGCGCGCTCAATCACTAATTCGCGCGTGTGGGCGTCGAGCGCGCCGTTTTGCTCCATGGTAAGAAGAAACCCGCGGCATCGGGAATCGAGCTTGCGCGCTTCGAGCAAGGTGTAGTGCCGCATGGCGGCGGTGTCGCCGCGCGACGCCTGCTGTTGCGCCGTGCGCTGCTGCGCGGACAGTCCGTCGAGCCAGCGAAACGCTTTGCGTATCTCGCCGCGCCGGAACCCGGCTTCGGTCAGCTCGAGCGCGAGCTGTTTCTGATCGGGATGAAACTCCGGGCCTTGGTCCATGTAGTTTTCGAACAGGTACATCAATACATCAAAGACAGTCTCTTTCATCTTCCCCCGTCTTCAGGATGCGCGCTGGTAACCGCCCGGGCCGACCAAAACCAGTCCACGCAACTCCAGTTGCAACAGAATGGAGGAAACGATATCGGCCGTCAATCCGCTGCGATCGATCAGTGCGTCCATGTGCATCGGATCGTGTCCGAGGCAATCGAATAAACGGTGTTCGAGC
>Ga0070741_10000980_pt1 | contig 93504 bp, 80 predicted proteins | sample Coa_R1_4_FD_66440 | JGI IMG/M metagenome (GOLD analysis project Ga0070741, IMG submission 66440) | Surface soil microbial communities from Centralia Pennsylvania, which are recovering from an underground coalmine fire - Coalmine... | ecosystem: Environmental > Terrestrial > Soil > Unclassified ...
CAAGAGGACTCAAACGCCGTCCCCTTGCCCCACACCCCCATCCCCGCTCACCACGAGGATGGAGTTAACATCAACGTTCGTATTCAGGAGTGTGCGGAGTAAGGGGGCAGGTCACAGGCCCGCGGCAGCGATGCCCGGGTTTACGGCAGAGTTCACTTCCCAGGTCGACGGCGACCACGCCAGCAAACCAGTGACGTAGTTCATGCCCATGCATCCGCCGGTCTGGGAGTTGTCATTGCTGCTCGCGATCACCATATCCGCCGCGTTCGAAGAATCGACCGGGTCGAACTGAACTCCGGTGGCCTGAGACTGGCTATTCCACATCTGTATAGCTGATGCGATTGGGCCCGCCATGTTCGAGTCCGCCTGAGTGCCGTTGCTTTCAACGTGGTATTTGACGTGAATCAGCCCATCGGACGAGCGTTCCATTGCAGAGATCTTGCAGTTTTGCAGCGTTCCGTCGCCGAAACATCCCGTTATTTGGCTGAAACCGACCTGTGCGGTCAAGGCCAGTGAGATTGCGATCAATCCAATTCTTGCTGTAGTCTCACCCGCGCACCTCCAGTGAACGGCGCGGGTTACCTTACCCCCGGGTTTCCGCAGAAACGTCATGATGTGTCAAGCTTGGATTCTGGTCGCGCGGCGCGCCGATATAATCGCGGTAGCCAGCCAAATGACTCTCCACGACACATTCCGCCGCCCCCTCCGCAGCCTGCGGGTCTCGGTCACCGACCGCTGCAACCTGCGCTGCGAGTACTGCATGCCCCAGGAGGAGTACGTGTGGCTGGAGCGCCACGCGCTGCTCAGCTTCGAGGAGATCGCGCGCCTTACAGAAATCTTCACCAATCTGGGCGTGGACAAGCTCCGCCTCACCGGCGGCGAGCCGCTGCTGCGCCGCGACCTGGACAAGCTGGTCACCCTGCTGCGGCGGAATCCGGGCGTCCGCGATCTGGCGCTCACCACCAACGGCCTGCTGCTGCCGGAGCAGGCTCGCGCTCTGCGAACCGCCGGCCTCGATCGCATCACGCTCTCGCTCGACACTCTGCGTCCCGATCGCTTCCGCGCCCTCACTCGTCGCGACGCTCACGCGCGGGTGCTGGAGGGCCTTGCCGCGGCCCGCGCCGCCGGCTTCAGCGGCATGAAGATCAACGCGGTCATCGTGCGCGGGTTCAACCACGACGAGATCGCCGACCTGATCGAATTCGGCCGCGAGCACGAGTCTGAAGTCCGATTCATCGAGTACATGGACGTGGGCGGCGCCACGCGCTGGTCGAGCGCGCAGGTCTTCTGCAAGACTGAAATCCTCGCGGCGCTTGAGCGGCGTTACGGACGCATTACCCCCGAAGGCGGCCAGGGCTCGGCGCCGGCTGAGCGTTTCCGCCTAGCCGACGGCACGCGCTTCGGCGTCATCTCCAGCACAACCCAGCCGTTCTGCGGCGCCTGCGATCGCGCCCGCCTCACCGCCGACGGCGTCTTCTTTCTCTGCCTCTACGCCCGCGACGGCATCGACCTCAAGCAGATTCTCCGCTCCGGCGCCGGCCCCGCCCAGATCGCCGCGCGCATCGCCGATGCCTGGCGCGGCCGCACCGACCGCGGCGCCGAGGAGCGCCTTCAGGTCGCCCAGCGCGCCCCGCTCTTCCAGATTCAGGACCTGCGCAGCGATCCTCACCGCGAAATGCACACCCGAGGCGGGTGACCCTCCCGAGTTGACAGTCCGCGTTTTGCGCATGGTGGCGCATTCGAACCCGTTTACAACCGCTTTGGCACGGCGCTATGCTGCAGCGCGGTTCCGGGAGTCATGAATTGATGCGACGCATTGTCACCGCCCTCGTCCTGCTTCTATGCACCATTTCCGCGACCGCCCGAGCTGCCGACGACAACGAGAAGCTGACGCCGGAAGAGCTGGTATCGCGGCATCTGGCGTCGGTCGGCGCCGCCGAGGCGCGCGCCGCGGCGCGCTCGCGCGCGGCCACCGGCGCCGTGGCTTATCGCACCATCACGCCCGGCAATTCGCGGCTTGACGGCACCGCACAACTGGCCTCCGACGGCAAAAAGATGCGCTGGGCGTTCAGCTTCAACAACGACGTTTACACCGGGGAGGATGTCCTTTTCGACGGCTCCAAGCTCATGGTTGCGTACCTGCGCACCGGCAGCCGCTCCAAGCTGGGCGACTTCATCTACGCGCGCGACGTCCTGATGAAGGAAGGTTTGCTTGGCGGAACGCTCTCCACCGGATGGCCGCTGCTGGACGTGGGGAGCAGCAAGCCCAAGCTGCGCTATGCCGGACTGAAAAAGTGGGAAGGGCAGCAGGTCCACGAACTTGATTACGAGCCGCGCAAGAACACGGACGTGAAAATCCAGCTCTTCTTCGAGCCGGAGAGCTACCGGCACGTCGGCTCGCAATACACGGTCATCATCCCGGCCAGCACCAGCACGGCGGGCGTCGCCAGCGTAAGGGGAGCCGGCGCCAGCGGCGTGGGAACTCGCGACCGCCGATATGTGCTGAAGGAGACGTTCGGGAAATTCCAGAACACCGGCGGCGTGGTTCTGCCGGCGCAATGGTCCATCGACCTGGCCGCCGACGGCGAATTCAGCTTCGAGTATCGCTGGGACCTGAGTTTCGACAAGCTGGCCAACATGCCGGTCGATCCCAACAGCTTCGTCGGGCGTTGAACGCGATCAGCCTGTTGCGGCACGGTGCGCGTTCTCCGGGATTGCGTCGCTGGTCATCATCTGCTCGAAGGTGGCGAACACGTACGGGTCCCACCAGCCGCGGTTCACCTCATCCTGCATCGTCTCCAGCGCCTGCTCCAGGGAACAGGCACGTTTGTAGGGGCGGTCGGTGGTGAGGGCGTCATACACGTCAACCACCTGGAGGACGCGCGCCGTGATCGGAACTTGCTCGCCGCGCAGCCCATCGGGATAGCCCGAGCCATCGCGGCGCTCGTGGTGGCTGCGGATGATGGGCAGCACGTCGCGAAACGAATGCAGCGGCGAACAGATGCGTTCGCCGACCACGGTGTGCTGCTTCATCACGGCGAACTCTTCGGACGTCAGCCTGGCCGGCTTCAGGAGCACGGCGTCAGGCACGGCCACCTTGCCGATATCGTGCACGATGCCGGCACAGCGCAGGGTCTTGATCTGGTCGTCGCTGAGGCCGCACTCCTGCCCGAGTCGCGCGGCGTACGAGGCCAGCCGCTGGCAGTGCCCGACCGTGTACGGGTCCTTGCCCTCGATGCTCTCGGCCAGCGCGAAGAGCACGGCTTCGGCGTGCTCCAGTTCGTCGGTGAAGTGCTTCAGGCTGAGCAGCGAGCGCACGCGTGCCAGCAGTTCCACGCGCTGCACCGGTTTGTTCAGCAGGTCGTCCCCGCCGGCCTCGATGCCGCGTACGCGGTCTTCGAGGGCCGTAAGGCCGGTAATGAAAACCACTGGCTGCAGGCGCGTGTCGGGATCGGCTTTGATGGCGCGGCATACATCGAAGCCGCTCAGGCCGGGCATCTGCACGTCGAGCAGGACCAGGTCCGGACGCAGCACCCCGAACCGATGGAGGGCGGTATGGCCGTCGGTAACCTGCACAACGGTGTAGCCCGCTTCGCACAGTATTTCCGTAATCAGCTCGCGGTTCTGCGCGTCGTCGTCGGCAATCAGGATAGTTTCGCTCATGATCGGCCCGGGCCGGGTGAGGTTGCAGGCCCTCATCCGGCTTCTCTGCCGGACTACTCACAGTACGGCACATATCGGCCGACGAACGCAGGGAAGCAGCGCATGAGCGTTTGCGCAGGCCCGTTTTGGTTACATCGGATTCTTGGCGGGTGCCGGAATGGGAATCGAATGGCGTAAACTGAGCAGGAGCACGCCTGCGCAAGAAGGTGTTTGTGACACGATAGGTGAGGAACATTGCCGCCCTTGAAAACGCTGGTAGTGGAAGACGATCCCGTTGCGCTGGAGCTGATCAGCCAGACCCTCACGCTGCTGGGCGCCGAGGTCACCGCCAAGTCCGACAGCGTGGAAGCGCAGCGCCTGCTGAACACTATCGCGTTTGACGCTGTCTTTCTCGACCTGGAAATGCCCCAGTTGGGCGGGCTTGAGCTCACCCAGTCGATACGGCGCAACGGCATCAATCGCAAGTCGCCCATCGTGGTGGTCACCAGCCACAAGGACTCGCAGCACATGGACCAGGCGTTCAAGTCCGGTGCCACCTTTGTGCTCTACAAGCCCATTGATCGCGAAAAGCTGCGCAAGGTGTTGGCCATGCTCTCCAACCAGAGCAAGGTAACCCCGGCTGGCGGAGCATCGCGGTAGTGGGGCGCACATTCGGCGTCTGCATTCGTCCCGCGGCAGTTGATGGTCTCGATTCTCTTGAGGCAGGTGGTTCTGTTCTTTCCCGGCCAGCTATGGTTCACTAGCCTGGCTCAGGTACTCGCCTCATTACTGCGGCCCTTTTGAACCGTCTGCAAGTAACAGCCCTGACGCTGGCAGACACAGCCAGCCTTGGCGCAACCGAATTGGCACGAGACCCAATGCTCCCAGAAAGCATGGGACAAACATCGCGGCAAGCTTCCTCGGGACAGGGCCTGGCGGCACGTTGGCGTATGGCGCGGCGGGTCTATCCCGTCTATACCTCGATAGCGAAAGCATTCCGGCTCACCGATCCTCCCATCGCGTCGCTGGAAGAACTGAAAGAAGGCTCTGAACCGGAAGCCCTTCGTGTGGTCGAAGCATGGGTGGACGAACTCGACAAGCAGGTCAAGGCGCACCACCTCCGCCACATCCTGCAGAACGATGACGTGACCGCCGTCGAGCAGACCCTCGGTTACCTCAGCGAGCGCTATCTGAAGAAGGCGGCCCGCACCGACGCCGACCGCGACAAGTTGGACTTCCTCCTGGCGCAGTACGTGGCGGTCTGCGCCCCGCCCAGCTTCCATCGCCGCAAGCTGGAGCTTGACGACGTGGGCGAGATCCTCGAAGCCGTCATCGGGCCCTCGGCCGATGATGACCTCACGCTGCCGGCGCAGTTGGAAGAGCTGGTGGCCGCCACGCCCGGCATGACCAGCATGCGTGGCTTTGTGGACAGCAGGATCATCGAGCGCGGCCGCGCCCTCAAGGTCGCCGCCGGCGACCGGTATTTTGCCCCCGGCGCCCTGGTCGCCTTTACGCGCTTCAACTACGTGGTGCGGCGCACCTATCTGCGGCTCATGGATGTGGAGCTGCAGGCCGTCGCCGCCAACCTGAAAAAACTCACCGAGCTGGGCGTGGAGACGGTGGATTGCCGCGGCATCGGTCTGGATGTGCAGCCGGTGGCGAAGCTGCAGGAACTGGTCGCCGGCTGGAAGCGGCCGCGGCTCACCGACTATAGCAACGACCAGCCGTTCGTGCAGGCCATGGAGTTGCGCGGCATCACCGACGCGGCCGTGGCCGCCGCTGATCCGCAGCAACAGATTCGCGAGCTGCGGCAGCAGGTGGCCGAGCTCCTGGCGCAGTTCCAGCAGGTGTCGCGCGAGGTGGAAGCGCTGCGCCGCGAGCACCGCGAATCTGCGGCGGCGCCCGCAGTGAGCAAGCCTGCGCCGCCCATTCCAAGCGTCCCTGCGCCGGCGCCGGCTTCGCCATCCCCGGCAAACGCTCCGGCTGCGACTCCGGCGCCGCCACCGGCCGCCAGCTCTCCTGCCCCGGCTCCGCCAACAACCGCAGCCGCGCCGCCGGCGCCGTTGGACCCTGCGGCGGCGGAAGAACTGATCGTCGAGTTCACCGAGCGCATCACCAACGAGATTTCCTCGAAAGCATCCAAGAAGGCGGGTGGGCGCGCCAGGAGCATTACGATCGGCAACCAGGCGCTGCTGCTCACCGAAGCCGAAATTGCCGCCTTCGAGAATCCGGCGAGCGATGAAGTGGGACTGCGGCGCTGCGTGGCGGTGCGCGCCATCCTGATCGCCTCGGTGGAGTCGCGCGGCCGCGACGCCATGCCGATGCGCAACGCGGTGGCCCTGGGGCAGGCCGAGCTGGCTCGCGCCGAGAAAGCGGAAGCGGCCGCTTCCGGTGACGCAAAAGCCGCCATGGCCACTTCACGCGCCCGGCTGGCCGCCGTGGTTCGGCATGCCGCCACGCAGGCGCGCTCTTCCTAAAGTTTGCGAATCATTTTCCCAGGACCGGCGGGCCTCAGATGCGCAGCACGTCGCCTTCGGGGGTGGCCGCTGCCGCCATCTTGGCCACGCCCTGACCCGCGCTCTTGGCCGCCCGCGGTGGTTCCCCCGCGTCCAGTTCAAGGACCGGCCGGTCTGACGCTGCGCTCGACGCAGCGGTGTTCAGCGAGCCTCGATCACGCAGCGCCACCTGCAATGCCGAGTGCATGGCCTCCACTGCGGCACGCAGTTCCGCTACTTCTGCCCTGAGCTGCGCCACGGTGGCGGCGAGTTCGGCATTGGCGGCCGACGCGCGGGCCGGGGCTTGCGCGCTCCCGGCGCTCAACGCGCCCTCCACGACGGCGCGCAATTCCATCAGCCGCGCAAAGCTGCTGTCGCTGCTGCCACCGTATGCCCATGCGGTTTCCGTGCGAGTAGTGCGGCAGATTTCTTCAATGTAAGCCAGGCGTTCCGTTTGCAGACCCGCGCTGCGGCAATCCAGCGACTCAACCCCGCTCTCGCCCAGCTTGCGCAAGCCCGTCTCGATCGCGTCCAGATCGAGATCGCGAAGGCGCGTGCAATGGCGGCGCAGCAGCCATGTAAAGCGCGTGAAGGTGAGCAGGGCGCTCGGGCCAAAGTACTTCTCCCCGGCTCCCGCCTTGGCTTCGCGTCCTTTTTCGATGATGCCGGCGCGCAGCAGTTGGCGCAGGCTGGTGGCGCGCTGCATGTCGGCGATCATCGGCTCCAGGTGTTCGAGCCAGCTCGGCGGTTCCGTGGGACACTCGCCCAGCACCGGCTCCAGCACCTCGGCCATGTCTTCCAGCGTGATTTCCTTCTGCTGGAAGCTGGGCGGCGCGCACACCGCGAAGTACTGCGCCAGCAGGAAGTCCAACTTGTCGCGGTCGGCCTCGGTCTTCGACGGTTTGCTCAGGTAGCGATTGATCAGGCTGTGCAGGCGGTCTTCGGTGACGCGGCTGTCGGCGTTCTGCAGGATCTGGCGGAACTGGTGCACCTGGATGCGGTCGTCCATCTCCGACATCCACGCCCCGACGCGCTCGATGATTTCCGGCTCGGAGCCGTCGCGCAGCGCGCGCACGTCCTTGTACGGCGGCTCGCCCAGGCGGAACTGTGCCGCCAGCGCCATGTACAGCGGGTAAAGCCGGCGCGCCTCACGCCATCCCGCCACCAGACTGGTACCGCGAGCTGCCACCTGAAAATCCGCTTTCTCCGGGCCGCAGAACGGCCCAGACAGGCTTTCCCTGATCTCATCAAGTATGCACGCCGCCACCAGTTGCGCCAGCGCACAAAAGCGCTCGGTCTCACTTTAGTAACGGGCTGAAACGGGCGGTTTTCCCGAAATGGCACGGCGCATGCCAGCGCGCGATTCCTGGCCTGCAATATCCGGCTGCGAGGTGACGAAAGGGAAATGAACGAGCGGAGGCCAGGCCCCACCAGGGCGTCAAGTGGCGCCGGTTCGTGGGGTTACGCCAGCTTACGATGCGGCCGGGCGCGGGCATCCGAACTCTGGGCGCGACATCCAATCCCTAGAGGCGAGCCATGACTGATAAGCCGGAGCATGGCCGCGATTTGACCCCCACGCCGCCCACGGCCAGCGGGGGCGACGCGGAAGACCAGCTCACAAAGGCCCGCAATGCCGTCCGCGAGAAAGGCCTCGACAAGACGCTGGCCGACACGTTTCCCACCAGCGACCCGCCTTCCAGCATCCCCGATCCGGAGATCGACGACGAAGCCGCGTGAGGTCTGGACTGAGGACCGGGAACTGAAGACTGTTCTGGAGCGGGAGACGGGGATCGAACCCGCGACATCCAGCTTGGGAAGCTGGCGTTCTACCGCTGAACTACTCCCGCTCGCATCTAATGACGCGTAAAACCGCACGACAGGCTGATTTCCCGCTGCTGAAGCGGGTTTGCGTCGTTGTGCGCCGAACTGCCCGGCGATGTTCTCTCAACCCACTAAGCCCGCCGAACATGTCGGCCATGGTAACACAGCGCCACACCGGTAACCCGACGCTTCGCGGCACCCTCTATTAAAGAAGGCCGGCGAGCAGCTCGCCGGCCCGCGACACACCTGATTGCCCTCTAGAAGACCTGCTGGAATCCCAGGCTGACCACGTCGCGGAATCGCGGCGTACCTGGAGGCATCTTGGACAAATCGGTGAAGTCCTGGTCAAAGGCGTAGGCGCGCGTCGGCGGGCTGTACACCGTGCCGCAGCACTTGAAGACACCGGTGGCGTACGCCGAGTAGTACAAGCTGACCATCGAGCCGAGGTAGTTCGACGTTGAGCCGCCCCAGTTCTCCAGGTAACGGAGGAAGTTGTGCACACCGCCGTCGGTTCCGAAGTCGTTGGGCGCACCCGCCCACGTAGGCTTGGGGAAGAATCGGTTCTTTCCCATCGCGATCGCCATGCGGAAGTACGTTGTCGAGGCGCCGCGTCCGCTCACGTCGGCCGGACTGTTGAAGCTCTCCAGATCGGACCAGCCATTGGAGAGCAACGTGACGGTGTCGGCAATGACCGCCGAAGAGGCGTGCGGATCGCCGAAGCCGGCACCGGTGCTGGCGTTGTAGTCGCCAAGCACGTAGGCCGGGTTTTCAGTGGCCAGGGTAAAGCCCGGCATGGGCACGTTGCCGAGCGAACCGTTGACCAGGCGCACAGCATGGCGCGCGCCTGAGACCCAGTTCTTGCGCGCGGTCCCCATGCAATCCACCGCAACCACCGGGTTGCCGCTCTTGCCGGATCCGAACCCGAGGCCCAGGTCGTTCTTGCCGTAGGTTTCCAGCAAGCCGTTCCCGTTGATGTCCTCACCGGTATCGAGCGTCCCGTTGGGAGTACCGGCCGACGTGGCCGGATTGATGACGTCTTCGAAACCGTATTCCCCGTTCAAGCTGCCTGAGGCGCCGGCCAGCATGCCGCGGCGGTCAGAGAAGTACAGAACGTAGCCGTTCTGGGTAACGTTCTCCGTCTGCGTGCCGGTGGTGCCGATGGCGCCGCTCAGCCAGCGGTTCAGGTTGCGAACATCAATTTCCACGACATTGATGACGCCGCCCACGTTGCAGCTGGTGGTAGTGCGCTGGTTCTCGCGCAGCTCGCCCTCGCGCGCATCGTACATGTTGATGGGATACCAATTGTTGCGCGTGGCCGCACCCGTAATCACGCTGCCCGTGCCGCTGTCGGTAACCAGTTCGGCCGGGACCGCGGGAACGCCCTTCTTGGCCGCCACCGCCGCATCCGCTACGCCGTTGGCGTTGCGGTCAGACTGCTCCTGGAAGATCAGAATAGCGTTGGGGTGGACCGCGTTCGGCGCTCCCGACGTGGGCGGCGTGAAGCCGCGGGCGAACCCGAGCTCAAGCCACTCCCTGGTGACGGGTACAAAACTGCCGTCAGACTTGTGGATCTCCACACGCAGGTATCCGTCCAGCAGGTTCCATGTGCTGCCGCTGATGAGCGGCGCACCGGAGGGCTGAAGGGTAGGTTCCGGAGTGGGCAGTATCCAGCCGGTCTCGGTGGCGACCGAAGCGGTCGTGCCTTCGGCAAAATAGGTGTGGTTCGCCGAGCCGCCCACCGGAACACCGGTGGAGTAATCCGGGCCGCTGCCAAAGTGGCCGTTGGCCAGGCGGATGTTCTGCGGATCCGACGCGCCTCCGGGCAGCTGGGCCGGGTCATCGGCCAGCAGCACGCGGATTTGCGCTTGGTTGTACAGGCGCGATTCGCCGATCGCCGACGTCAACGATTCGCCCGCAGCAGGCTGCCGCACGATCTCGATCGGGCTGACGCCGGTTTGCACAAACGCCAGGTTCAGCGGCTTGGCGCCGGTGCTGCCGCTCAGAATCATCGAGTTGTAGGTGCTGGTGGAGATGGACTGCCAGCCCGAGTTCGCCGTTCCCGTGCCACCGTAGGCCGGGGTCGGGCCGTTGGTGGAGCTGCCCTCATTAGGCGAGAGTTGCAGGTTGCGGCAGGCCGGCTTGGAGCCATCGCATCCGCTGGGCGCGGTCGGGATCAGGACGGTGCCGGTGCGGCCCTGGGCGGCCGTGCTGGCGCCGTTGGCGAGCTGGTCACGCACTACGTCGCCGGCGGCGCGAATCATCGTATGAAAAGTGATCGAGTTGTCCGATGCCAGATACAGGTTGCCGTTCGTCTGCACGCGGCCGTTGAAGTCGAAGGCCGGGCCGGGGAAGAAGTCGAGGTCGGTCTGCGAATACACGCCGAACTGGAACACAGGGATTTCGGCGATTTCCACCTGGCGGATCATGCGCACTTCTTCGCCGCCGGGACGTTGAGCCGTTACCTGAAGCGTCAGCGGAACAATGAGGGCCAGCAGTCCGGCGTTGGGACCCGAGGAAATGGTCTGCACATGCGAAGGCGGATTGCCGCAGCCCGCAGGCGGATTTGGAATGGTAATGGCGTATTCGGGGTAGGTGACGTTCACGTCCGATGTGTTGGGCGTGGCCGTCGCGACACCCTGGATGGCGCACCAGTTGGGGGCCGCCTGCGCCTCATACAGCGAATCCAGGTCGGCCATCATCTTTTCCATGCCCGCTTCAGCGCCGTAGAAGGCCATGTTGTTGCCTGAGTCCGTCTTCTGCAGCCGCTGCTCGGAGTTCACCTTGTAGAGCACAGCCACTGCCAGAGCGGACATCAGGATGAGCAGGAGAAGCGCCGAGAGAAGAACAATTCCCTGCTGCGGATTCCCGCGGACCCGGGTTCCCATTCCTAACCGTTTCATGATGAGACCCTCAGTTGTAACGATCGTGATAAGCCAGGTTCCGCGGACCCACCGACGTGGAATACGCGATCCGGTCGAAGAGCCCCTTGTTGTTGGGACGCAACGCACGGGCCGTGATCGTCATGTTGATCTTGCGGATCTGGTTGGGTTTTGGAGTTGCGGGGGAGCCGGTAGCAGCATCGGGGAGATTCGCGGTAAGAGTGCTGGTCGTGTCGTCAAACACGTCGTAGGTAAACTGCAAATCGTCAATGTGTTCGGCCACCGGCACTGGCTTGTGCGCTCCTACCTGGCGCATCAGGCGCACGTCGGGACCGTTCGTGGTGCTGACGCTCTGCAGGAAGTAAGTAATCATGGTAATGCGCGACACCGTCACCGCCGGATAGTGCGGGCCGGATCCCGGAATCGGGTTGTAACGCAGCGACTTGATGTTTCCCACCGGCGCGCCCGACTGATTGATGTTCAAAGGATCGAGGTTGGCGAAGCTGATCACGCGCGTAGAGCCGTTGACTCCCGTCACCACACCCAGGGCGGAGCCCAGCGAGTTGGTGAGCAGCAAGACGTCGCCCACGGTGATGCCAACGGCCACGTCATTCACTGCCGGCGTGGTGGAGGCCGGCATGGTGAGCTGGTCCCCCGCGTCGGTCAGGGCGGTCGTGGTATAGGCCGTCCAGTTCAGCGTTGGGTCTTTGAACGCCAGAACAATCGCGTCCGTCGTTTCCAGCGTAGTTGGTCCGGCATCGTGGCCGGGCGTCACCTTGTAAAAGACTCCCTGAGTGAACTTGTTGTTGGTCGTCAGGTAGCAGGTGGTGCTGTCGCATCCGAACACCGGGTTCGTTCCGCCGCTGGCCTGGCTGGGCAGGGGAATTCCGCCGGTCGGCATGCCGGTGCCGGCCTGCTGGAGGTCGCGGACAATCTGATTGGCGGCGCTTCGCAGCTCCGACTGCATTTCACCGCGCTGCATCACCAGCGTGCTGCTCTGCATGCTGAAGCTGACCACTCGAAAGGCCGCCGCCAGCACGATCATCGATATCGCGATCGACACTAGAAGCTCAAGCAGCGTGAGACCGCGCTGCCGCCCGATTGTGGTCGAAGGTTTGCTCATGGGAACCTCGAGATGTATCCGCTGACCGAGTAATTGCGCGTGCCCCGGCCAGGCGAGAAGACCTGGACTGTGACCACCAGCTTGCGCATGTTCGGATTCACGCTACCATCGGCCAGATACACGGGTGAGATCGCGATCTGCCGCCGGTAGTTTGAAAGCGGAAGCACCACGTCGTCGGCCGTTCCCATCAAACCGTCGTTTCCTGGGGTGATGATGCGGTCCAGGGTGCTGGTGTCGGACACCGTCCCCGCCACGCCATTGGCGCCGGGCAGGTAGAGGGGTTGGAAGCCGTCCTTGAAGATGCCGCCGTTGCTGACGTTCTGAATCGAGGCGTACGAAATCGAAGTGTCATTACGCGCGCTGTAGACCGACTCGAGGGCCTCGCGCGCCTTCTGCTTTGCAATCTGGTCTTCCTGCGCGACCTGCATGGTGGCCACCGCCTGCGCGAACAGCGCCAGCAGCGCCAGCAGGCCGACGGTCAGAATGACCATCGCCATCATGACTTCAACCAGCGTAAACCCGAGCGATTTCCGGCGTTTTTTCACTGTCGCCACTCCGGACTATTACCGTTCATCACCAGGAACCAGCCCTTCACGCGGCCGGTGGCGCCAAAGAGCGAAACGGCCCGGCTGGAAAGCAGGTCCCCCGGCCGGGCCATGTACACCACGCCGTTATTCAGGCGATTGGCCGAATCCAGCGCGCGGCCGTCAGGCTGGAAGAACACCTGCGTTCCGGCGCCGCCGTAGTCAATCGAGAAGTCAATGGCCCGGTTGCCGACGCCCATGCTATCGGGCGTCGCCGCCGTCGGAATTCCGCTGACCACGGTGAATTGTGTTTCCGCGGGAATGTCGATGGATCCCTGCGCAACCGCCGTGTAGGCGCCGCCGGCGTCGAGCTCCATGCGATCCAGCTGAATGGTCCGCGGGCTGACGAAGCTCAGGCGGTAGATGCGCCGCTCGTCAATGGCGCGCTCATGCGCCACGCGCATCTGTCCGAGCACGATCTGGAGGGCTGTGTCCGCCTTTGCCCGCTGGAGCGTGCCCGAAACCTGAACCAGAGCGATGCCCGTGACCACCATAATGATGGCAATCACGAACAACAGCTCGACCATCGAAAAGCCGGCGGCTTTCCGAACCCGGGAGCGCGAGTGAACGAGCTTATTCATGCCTTGCGGTCATACTTTCCGGGGAAAGCCAGAAAGTAACCCAAGTTTCCACCGGTTGCAACCCAGAGAAGCCTTGCCCAAGGTAACGAAAGTTGGTCACGGCACTAGAACCCTTGGGGCTATGGCCGGAACTGAAGTGAGCGGAAGTCCTGTGGTACCAATGGGATAAGGCGAAGGCCGCTGAGGTAAATGACCATGCCGCTGGCCGGATCGCCCAGGTCGCGGACAATGACCACGCCGTCGCCATCGGGCGCAAACGGCGGCACCGCGCCGCTCCACACCGCGCGCTGGAATTCGCTGGCTGGAAGCTTGGTCAGCATGGCGACGTGAGGGATTTCGGCGTCGAACCGAAGCTGGTTGTCGCGAACCACCACCACCCGATACTTGTCACCCGAGCGTGCAATCAGCACGAACGCGCGTGTGCTGGTGCCTTCAGGGCCGGCCAGGGATACCTCCGCGGTGGCCGACTGGCCGAACTGGCGCAGCCACGACACAGTTTCGGGAGTAAAGTCGGCCGGTTGCAGCAGGCGCCAGTCTTCAATATGAGGGATGAGCGCGGCCACGTCGCCCGGCAGCCCGCTCCATAGGACCTTTTGGCTGCCGGCTTCCACGGCCTCTGCCCTCGGCTGCCGCCCCACGAACACGATGGCGGCCGCAAGTGCCATCCACACGATCGCTTCGGCGGACCATCTCCAGAACGCTGAACTCCCCTTGGCCGTCGGCAGTGCATCCAGCGCTGACATGCCCTCCACGCTTCGCACCAGGACGGTCAGGCTTCGCAGGCGCCCGATGACGTGAGCCGCGAGATTGCCGGTTGGTATGGCCTCCTCGCTGAAGTCGCAACTCCCATTCGCAAGGCTCAGGTAGGATGCACGCGTAGCCAGCTTGCGAATCTCGGCGACCACGTTGGAGCCCAGAATCAATCTGGCCTCTGCACGGTCGCTGGTGAAGATCGGGGACACAACCTCAGGCAGAGCCTCGGGAACCAGCTTGTCCGCCTCGGGCAGGGCCTCGCGCTTGAGGCCGCAGTAGAGCTGGAAGCGGCTGGCGAGGGGGATCCGAATGTAGAGCCCGGGTTCGGAGAGAGAATTTGAGACGCGGACCGACAATCGGCGCCCCTGCCAGGCCCCGCGAATCAACAGGCCGTCGCCATCGCGCACTACGCGGCCGCGAAACGTGGAGGCAAGTTCCTTAACGCTTGGCACTTCGGCACGATATCCACGAAAACGCAAAGCCGAACGCAGCCATATCGAAAGCGTCGCAATCACCAACAGTGCGACCAGGGCGATGATGGCGTAGGGATGCAGCTCCATTGGTCCGATTTCCTCAGGCCCGCAAATTCCGGCAGCGGCTCAGCCGCACCGCATGCCGCGGCGGCAAGATAGCACACTCCCGCCACCCCAGGCAGGCAAATAGAGGTTTCAACCCCCGGGCACAGAGCGGATCAATGTGATTCTTTTTGGCCCGCGGGCGCCGCTCCGGCGCTGGGCGCGGCGCAAGGATCTTCACCGGGTTTGGAAGCATCCGCGATCTTGCCTTTCAGCTCGGCGATTCGCTCCTGCGTTATGCGCTCTGAGTTGGTGAGCATGAAGCGCGCGTCGCGGTCGGTCTCCATCTGGAGCTGGGCGCGTAGTTCCTGGAGCTTCTTGCTGGCGGCGGCTTCGTCATCCTGCAGCTTGTGCAGGGCATCGGCGGCGGCGCAGGGAGGTGGCGCCGTCTCACCGCTTACCTCCGTCGAAGCGGAAGCGGTCGCGTCGCCGGTCGCCGGTTTGGCGGCATCGGAGGCGGCGCTGTCCCGATTGTCGCCGGCGGCATCGGCCCGTGGCGCCAAATCTTCGTTGGTGATGACGCGCGAGGCTCGCTTTCCCCCGCGGCTGGAGCGCACCACCTCCGGCAACGGGCGATCTTTTTGCGTTCCCGCGTCGGGCGAGGGGGCGGACTGTGCGCCAATCAATAACGACGTGGAGGCCAACAGCGCGACCAAAGCAATGCTCTTGCGGCTCATAGTCCGTGTCTCACTGAGGAACGCTGAATTGTAGCGCAGTTCCAGGGCATACCACCACTAGCGCTGTTGCTCAAAGTTATGCCGTGAAAAGCTGCAGCAGGGCAACTATCTTTCACAACAATCGCTGCGCGCCAGCCTTCGCCCGGTCCCGGCGCGCTCTGCCGGCGCGTCAGTAGCGAAACCGGTAGCGCAGCCGCACGTACACCTGGCGCGGTTCGTGGAAGTGCGATCCGCCGAACGTGTTGCTGGAGTCAATCTGGAAGCGCTGATTGGTGACGTTGGTGGCGGTCACCGCCACGGACCACTCTTCGCCCACGGATTTGCCCACGCTGAGGTCGAGCGTGTAGTGGCCCGGCAGATGGCCCGGACCATCACCCTCCAGGAAGCCGGATCCGTAGCTCACGTTGGCCGACGCCCAGCTTCGCCACGGCAGGTCGGAGGTCAGCGCGCTGGTCAGCGTGTGTCGTTGGTCGTGGTCGAGGAAAAACAATCCCCTGTCTGGCGGAGAAAAGTCGGTAAGGCCGCCGGTCACGCCGCCGCTGCCCTCAACCGCCTGGCGCGAGTAGGCCAGCCGCGCCCTCATCCTGCCGAGCAGGCGCGGCGAGCGCGCCGCCACCTCCACGCCGCGCACACGCACGTGATCAATGGTCAGCGGAAAAAAAATGGCGGAATTCTCCAGCACGTCATGATCGAAGAAATTGCGCGCGCCGGCGCGGAAGTAGTCCACGTCGGCGGCCCATCCGCGCAGCGGCACGGTTACGCCGAAATTGTGCTGCTCGTCGCGCTCGCCCTTCAGCGGCAGAAACCCGAACCCTTGCTGGGCGGCGAGCGAGAGCAGCGGGCCGGAAACCGTGTCCAGTGGCGGGGGCTGATAGAAGCGGCTGTAGGCGGCGCGCAGCACCCATCCGATGCGCGGCAGCGTGATGGCCGCTCCCAGGCGCGGGTCGGCGGAATTCTCGTTGACGCCGCCGGCAAAGTGCGACAGGCGCACGCCCGCGTTCAGCGTGAGCCACGGCCGCGCACGGTACTGGTCGTCGAGAAACACCGCCTCCAGCGCGCCGTTCGGGCGGATGCGCTGGCTGAGCGCGCCGCCGCTGCCATCGTTGGCCAGCACCGAAAAGCGGTGCTCGTCGTGCTGCGCGAAGGCGTAAATGCCGGCGCGAAAGCTGTGCTGTCGCCGCGTGCCCGAAAGCGCAGCCTGCCCGCCGGCGTAGGTTGAGGCGCGATTGTCATTGGCGATAGGGACATCGGCCGGGCTGCCTTCAAACGCGGCACGATTGAAGTGGACGAAGGGCGAGAGGGTGAACAACGTGCGCGCGTCCAGCGTGCGCGCCCAGGTAAACACCGCGAAGCCGTCCTGCTCGCGCTGCCGGTCGCGAACGCCCGCAGCCTGCCCGGCTGGGCCATTCGGTATCTGGTAGTAGTCGCCGCGAAACCCGGCCGCCAGTCGCAGCTGGTCGCGTGCGCTCAGGTTGGACTGCGCCGAGGCGAACACCGAGCCGCCGGCTGCCTGGTCGTGCAGCTGCTCGTCTGTCGGCGTCTCCAGGCCGTAGTCGCTACGGTTGCCGGCCAGGCTCAGGTAGTAAGCCGAGCGCTCGGAGTGGTCCCCGAACGAGAGTTGATCATCGGTCAGGTGAAACGAGCCGTAACTCATGGTCAGCTCCGCCAGGCGATTGCGCTCAAACCCGGAGCGCGGCACGATGTTGAACACGCCGTAGGTGCGGTCGCCGAATTCCGCGCTATACGCGCCGCGCTGCTGCTCCATGTATTCCACGTCTTTGGGATCGAACTGCGGGCCCACGTTGCTGCCGATGTTGGTGTTGGGCAGCGCCACGCCGTCCAGCGCCCAGGTGACCTGATGGCCGCCGCGGACGTGCAGCTGGTCATGCACAACGACCGCGCCCGGTGTGAAGTCGGTGATGAAGCTCAGGCTGTTGGCGCGTTCGGCGCCAGGCGTGCGCGCGATTTCCGTGCGGTCCGCGCTCTGCTGCGGCGTGGACGACGTGGGATTCACGGCCGTCGTTTCCGCCGTGACCGTGATGTTGTGCTCCACCGTGGCAGGGCGAAGCTGAAAGTGCGACTCCTGGAGACGTCCGGAAATCGCGGTGACAGGCTGCGACTCGGCGGCGAAACTCTTGGCCGCCACGCTGACCTGGTAATCGCCCGCCGGAACGGTGCTGAATTCGGCGATGCCCTCGTCGTTGGTCGCCTCGGTCTGCGTCCAGGAAGACGCCGCCGCCTTCACCCTGACCGCGGCGCCTTGCACCGGGCGGTGCTGGGGGTCGTGCACGATTACGCGCACCGTCCCAAACACTGTCGCGTCGCACGGCGCGGCGCCCAACAACAGCAAAAACACGGCGCTGACTTTAAGTAGGATCCGCTGCATTCAATGTCTCCCAGGTGGTCCATGAACCAGGTTCCGGCGACGAAAAAGCGGGCCGCGCCGGCGCAAGCTGCGCCACGCAAAACACCCGGCCGGAGATTTGTCTGGAGTACGGCGCCGGCACGTGAAACGGTTTTCAGCGCGGCGTCAGCAACGCGTCAGGCGAGCGAAGGAGGGCCGCGGAGATGCGGGGTCGCGCGAAGCGCCTGCGCCGGAGCCGCGTGCGCGTGTGCGGCAATGGCCTCTGCCGGCGGCTCAGGCGTCGCAATCGCCGGCGCCGCGGGCGCAACCTGCGACGAAGCCGACGGCGTACTCACGCAACAGTTGTGCGAGCAGCCCCTGTCTTGTGCCTTGAGCTGCGGTCCGTGGTGCGCGTGATGACGCGCGTGCATCGCGCACGCCGTCTTGCAGCAAGCGGGTTTGTCGGCGGCGCCGCTGGCGGCCAGCGGCGTGAGCGGCAGCAGCAATCCGCCAATCACGAATGCAATCGCGATCAGTCGGCGTGCCGCCGTCGAAATGGGGCCTTGGTCGTTCACGGTCAATACCGGGGCCTCACAGCAGGAAGACATTCTACATTGTTGGAACTGGGCCGTCCCGGTTCTGTTCCTTCCAAGCAGTCACGACTGGCGTTTTTCGGTGGCTTGGCAGGATCGTGGTCAATCAGCGGCTTGTCGCCGTACGCATTGGGATCGTCCACCGTGCTCTCGCCCGCCAGCGCGCTGGCCTGGATCACGGTGAATCCCTTGGCGGCGCGGTTTCGCCAGGTAAAGGTCGGCCTGCTCACGCGTCAGCCGCGCGAAGATTTCCCAGGCTGTGTTGCCTAAATAAATAGAAGAAGGGACGCCGGCGCTGTACTGCAGCCAGCGGCCGTCGGTGCTGACCTTGAGCCGCGGCGCCGGTGATGTGCCTTGGGCAATGGCCGCAACCGCGACGAGAACAACCGCCGCGGCGACGCGCAGCGCAATTTTCATGGGCGGCAGTCTAGACGTGGAGACGGAGGGTTTCTCTGTGCCTCTGTGGTGGCTGTTGCTACCAGATCCCCTTATCGCTTCCCGTAATCCGGCAAGCGATCGCCGCGGCCGACGCCAGCGGCGGCAGCAGCGTCAGCCGGAACATCGCCGGCACGTCGCCGCGCAGCGCCGTCGTGGTCACCTGGCGGGTGTAGAGTCCGGCGCCCTCGGGCATCACCGGCACGCGCAGGAAGCGGGCGCGCACGAAAATCTTGTCTCCGCCGAACGCCGCCGCCGCGCGCACCTCGGCCGGCATGGCCACCGGCGCGCCGCGATAACGCCCCGCGTAATCCGACACCACCGTGAGATACGTCGCCACGCCCGGCCAGACGCCGCCCACATCGGCTGCGCGCTTCAGTTCGGCGTAATCCAACGCGCCCGACTCCATGAGCGCCGCCGTGTTCACCATGTCGCACACGCGGAAGTAGAAGTGGCGATACATGCGCTGCAGCGTCGCGACGATCACCGCCTCTTCCGGCGCCGGGACCTGGAAGGTGTATCCGTTGACGGCCCGCGGGCGCCGCCGCGTGACGAATCGCTTCGCCATCGCGATGTGCTCGCCCGTCTGCCCGAGCCGCTGAACGTGCACTTCCACCAGCTCAGCAAGTCCGGGAATCGCGAAGTTCCACTTCTGCGCCAGCCTGTCGCCCCAGCTGCGCGGTTCGACACGCGCGTGTAAACGGCTGGTCATTACCTTGACCACGGCGCGCTCGTCGGCCGTGCTGTACAGGTCCAGGTCGTTGCCCAGGTCGGGCCAGTGCTCCAGCGTCTTGATCACCGTAACGGGACACCCTGCCGTCTCCAGCTCCCGCGTGATCTCAGCGAGAAACTTCAGCGCGTTGGCAATGCGCCCGCGTTCGCGCACCGTTGCCTTTGCCGCCCACGCGCCCAGGTCAGCGTCGCCACGGTCGGCGGCGTACCGCAGCACGGGCGCCAGGGATCGCAGCACCACGTGATTGGAGTCCGCCAGGCTGAGCAGCGCGTCGCGCTCGGCAGGATCGAGCGAAGCCACGTGCTCCAGCGCTGCGCCGGACCTGGCGGGACCCAGCGTCAGCGCGCACAGCGCGTCCACGTTGGCGTTTTCCAGATTGACTCGCGAAGGCATTGCAGGGGCGGCACACATCATAGGCGCCATCTGGAACCGAATGTCGAACGTGCAACAGAAGCTTTGGATGACGCTCGCAGCAGGGAAGTTGGCAGCCTCCCCTTGGTGTCCTTTTCGTCCCTATTGTGTTCTTTGTGTTTGGCTTTTGACTTGGCCGGAACCGGCGCCACGCCCCAGCCGCTATAATCGCCGGTTCACTCGCCATGGCTTACAACGACCTGCGGGATTGGATCGCTGCCCTCGAGCGCGCCGGCGAACTCAAGCGCGTCAAGGCCGAGTGCGATCCCATCCTCGAGATCACCGAGATCACCGACCGCGTCTCCAAGCGCACGCCGCCCGGCCCCGCGCTGCTCTTTGAAAACGTTAAGGGATACGCGGGCATGCCTCTCCTTATTAATCAGTTTGGCTCCGCGCGGCGCATGTGCCTGGCGCTTGGCGTGGACTCACTCGACCAGGTCGCCGAGCGTATCCGCGGCTTCCTGGAAGTGAAGAGCCCGCAGGGCCTGCTCGACAAAGTAAAGATGCTGCCCATGCTGGCCGATATGGGCGCCATCTTCCCCAAGACGGTGAGCAGCGGGCCGTGCAAGGAAGTCATCAAGCGCGACAAGTTCTCTGTATTCGATTTCCCAGTTTTGCAATGCTGGCCGCGGGACGCCGGCCGCTTCATCACCCTGCCGTGCGTGATTACGCGCGACCCGAAGTCCGGCAAGCGCAACGTCGGCATGTACCGCATGCAGCTCTACGACGACCGCACTGTGGGCATGCACTGGCAGCGGCAGAAGGTCGGGGCGGAGCACTATCGCGAAGCCATGCGCCGGGCGGCCGCCGGCGAGACCGGCCCCGACGCGCCTCGTGCCGTCGACATCATGGCGCGCAGCGGCGGCGGAAGCGTGGTTCCGCCGGGCGAAGTGCCGCACGGCAAGCTCGAAGTCGCGGTCGCCATCGGCGCCGAGCCCGCGCTTACGTTCTCCGCAATCGTGCCCGCGCCGCCCGAGGTCGAAGAATTCGTCATCGCCGGCTTTTTGCGCAACAAGCCCATCGAGCTGGTGAAGTGCGAGACGGTGGACCTGGAAGTGCCGGCATCGGCGGAAATCGTCCTCGAGGGCCACGTTCACCTCGACGAACTCCGCGCCGAGGGCCCCTTCGGCGACCACACAGGCTTCTACTCGCTCGAAGACCTCTACCCGGTGATGCGCATCACCTGCATCACGCACCGCCGCAATCCGGTTTATGCGACGACCATCGTGGGCAAGCCGCCAATGGAAGACGCATGGATGGGCAAGGCCGTGGAGCGCATCTTCCTGCCGCTGATGCGCCTCACCATTCCCGAGCTGGTGGACGTGAACCTGCCCGTGGAAGGCATTTTCCACAATTTGATGATCGTGAGCATCCGCAAGTCCTATCCGGGACAGGCGCGCAAAGTCATGAACGCCATCTGGTCGCTCGGCCAGGCAATGTTCACCAAGGTCATCGTGGTCGTGGACGAAGACGTGAATGTGCAGGACATTCGCGAGGTTGCGCTCAAGGCGCTGAACCACATTGATCCCGAGCGCGACATCCAGTTCACCCTCGGCCCCATCGATTCACTTGACCACGCCTCGCGCCTGCCCAACTTCGGCTCCAAGATGGGCATCGATGCCACCCGCAAATGGTCCACCGAAGGCTTCACCCGCCCCTGGCCCGGCGAGATCACCATGTCGCCGGAGATCAAGGCGATCGTGGACAAGAGGTGGAAAGAGCTGGGGATTGAATAGACTAGTATGATAGACTAGTCGGTATGAGGAAGACGGCTGGGCCCGCCCGCAGGACGGTAGGCGCGTTTGAGGCGAAGACCCACTTCAATTCGTTGCTGGCAGAAGTCGCCGGAGGAAGCGAAATCGAGATTACCCGACGCGGCGTACCCGTCGCGCGTATGGTGCCCGTTCCAGCCCGGCCAACCATGAGTGTTCAGCAGGTCGTCAAGGAGTTCAAGCGGTTGCGCAAAGGGCGTACCTTGGGCGGGCTCTCGATTCGCGAACTGATCAATGAAGGACGCCGGTTTTGACCGACTTCGCGCTCGACGCCTCCGTTGTCATGGCCTGGTGTTTCCAGGATGAAGCCGGACCGTATGCCGACGCTCTGCTGGAGCGGCTCCCCGCTTCCGCCGGTTCAACCGCCGTCGTGCCGGCGATATGGCCGTTCGAGGTCGCCAATGCACTGATGATCGCCATGCGGCGGGGCCGAATTTCGCGCAGCGAAATTGATGCATTCGTCGGCCTTCTGGCGACCCTGCAGATCGAAGTCGAACCGCCCGCTCCTTCCCGGATCTTCAGCGCCGTATTGTCCCTGGCCTCCGAGTGCGAGCTGTCCGTGTACGACGCCAGCTATGTCGAGACCGCGTTGCGCCGCGGGATTGCGCTGGCGACACTGGATCGAAAGCTGCTCGCTGCGGCCAAGAAGCTCGATATCGCGCGAGCCTGATCAGGGCCCGGCGCATGCAATCCTGGTCCTGGAAGCGCCTTTGCGCCTCAACCGGTTTCGCTCACACCCACAGTCGTCAAAAAAAAAAGCGAATCGTGCTCGGCAGCCATTGAATCTGTCTCGGCAAACGGGAGCCGCCCATGAATCGCACCTTCACCGAAGCCGGCCGCGAGCTGAACCAGGTCCTTGACGCCGTTACCGTGGACCTCACCCGGTTCTCCGAATCGCAAGCCGCACAGCCCTGGGCCCCGGGTAAGTGGACCCGCAAGCAGGTCATCGGACATTTGATCGACTCGGCCAGCAACAACCATCAGCGCTTCGTCCGCGGCGTGCAGAGCAAGGGAACCGCGCTGCCCAGCTACGACCAGGAGTTCTGTATCCGCTTTCAGGCGCCGAACGACGTCCCCTGGCCCGTCCTGCTCGGACTGTGGACCAACTACAACCGCTACCTGGCGCACGTGATCGGCGCGATTCCGCAGGACGCAGCCGCCTACCCGATGAACATCGGCGACAACCCGCGCACATCATTGCTCTGGATCGCAGTCGATTACGTGGAGCACCTCAAGCACCACTTGAACCAGGTGCTGGGCCAGCGCTTCACCACCGCCTACCCGAACACACCGGAGATTTGATTGTAGAGACGCAGCTTGCTGCGGCCCTTCGCCGCCGGAGCCATCATGGAAATCAGCCGCATAGAAACGTTCCTCTCGTACTTCGACAACATCCACGCCCGCACCATGCGTGTGGCGCGCTGCTCGCCGCCCGACAAGCTCAACTGGTCGTACGCGCCACAGAAGTGGACGCTGGGTGACCTGCTGCGTCACATCGCCGCCGTCAAGCGCTACGTCTTCGCCGAGAACGTGCAGGGCAGGCCCTCCGCGTACCACGGCTGCGGGCCTGAGCTGGCCGACGGCTACAACGCCGTGCTTGCCTTCATGGAGCGCATGCACGCCGAGTCGGTGGAGACCTTCCGTCGGCTCACGCCCGAGCTGCTCGCAACCAAGACCAGCACTGCCGACGGCACGCCCATTGCCACCTGGAAGTGGCTGCGCGCGGCCGTGGAGCACGAGTGTCATCACCGCGGGCAGGTCTACATGTATCTGGGGATGCTCGGCGTCCAGACGCCGCCGATCTTCGGACTGACGTCGGAAGAGATGCGCTCACTGAGCGTGCCGCCTCGGTGAAGCGTGTGAAACGACGCTCGGCGTAACGAGCAAACAAGAGGCCCTCCACCCGGAGGGCCTTGGCATTAAGGTCGGCAACGGAACTACTTCCCGCCAGGCTTGGATCCGCCCATTCCGCCCGCCCCGCCATCCTGCGAGTCAATCGTGATCAGGAAGGCGTTGCGGTCGGAATAGTTGAACTGGTGGCCCTGCACGTCGGCGCGATGCTCGATCGAGCGATACATCTCAAAGCCGTCGTTGCTCTTGGCGCCAAAGTAATTCACGTTCTTCAGCACCACGCCCTTGCCGTCGGCCCCGGGTTCGCGCTTCAGCTTCATGTACGCGTCCTTGCCGCCGGCCAGCTTGGCTTCCACTATGTCGCCCGTCTTGCTCATCTCGATGGGCGCTTCCTGCACTTTCAGTTCGCCCCATTCCAGGCCATACGTTTTCAGGATCATGGGCGCCAGCGCATCGCGTTGTTCTTTGGTCGTGGACGGATCGAACGAGACCACGACCCACGAACCCTTTTTGTTGGTGCCCCACTCATCGCCCAGGTCGCCGGTGAGCCAGTACTTGGCGCCGGCCAGGTTGGTGTTGCCGCTATGTCCTTCGCGGACCTTCACGGCCATGTTGAATTCGCAGTGGGGATGCTCCGCATGTTTGTTGAAGTAACAGGGACAGAACAGGTGGCAACTGCATGCTTCGATGTAGTCGGCCTTCATGCGCCAGGCGGGGTTCGCCGGGCTCGACGCCATCAGCGCAACCACCGCCACCAGCAGCAAAGCGATTTGCGGTAGTCTCTTCACGGTCTCCTCCGGAGTTTTGTCGCGACAATGAAGTCAGGGGTTCGGGCCATGAACAAGCCCAAGCAGGAGTTTACGCGCCCAGAATTATACGCCCCGGGCACTTGCGGCGGGGGCTTGCGCCGCCTCGCTCATGGCGCAGCCCGCAGCGGGGCTGTGCGATCAGTCCAATGGGCATGCTTTATACTGGCTGGTCATGAGTTTCCTTCGCGGACTCGCCGGGATCGCCAAGGGCATGAGCGTGACCCTGCGCGAGATGTTTGCGCCCACCGTGGTGGAAAACTATCCCGACGGGCCGGGCCCGCTCAAGGGCGCCCAGTTCCAGCCGCGTTTTCGCGGGCTGCACGTGTTGCAGCGCGACGAGAACGGTCTGGAAAAGTGCGTTGCGTGCTTCCTCTGCGCTGCCGCGTGTCCCTCCAACTGCATTTACATCGAGGCGGCCGAGAACACGGCCACGCACCGCATCTCGGGCGCCGAACGCTACGCCCGCGTCTACAACATCGACTACAACCGCTGCATCTTCTGCGGATACTGCGTCGAGGCCTGCCCCACCGACGCCATCACCCACGGACACGGCTTCGAGCTTGCCACCTTCAACGCCAGCAACCTGGTATACCGCAAAGAGCAGCTCCTCGCGCCCATTCCGCCCGCCCCGCCAGCCGCGCTCGACGTCCACCATGGGCCGCTGCCGCCCGCCGAAGTCGGCCACGCAACGCGCTAAGAAGTCCTTCGTGGGACCTTTGTGCCTTCTGTGTGAAACGCTGTTGCCGGTTCAGCACGGGCCTACAGCAGCTTCCGCAACTCCCGCCGCAGAATCTTTCCCGACGGCGTCCGCGGAATCGAGGCCACGAACGTGATCTGGTGCGGCTGTTTGTAGCGCGCCAGCCGCTGGCCGACGTGGTCCCTCAGCTCCGCCCGCGTCTTGTCCGATCCCGTGCCGTCCTCGCGCAGCACCACGAATGCGCAGGGCAACTCGCCCGCCTCGTCATCGGGACGCCCCACAATCCCGCAATCGCGCACCGCCGGATGCTCCATCAGCACCGACTCCACCTCCACCGGCGACACCGGGAAGCCTTTGACCTTGATCATTTCCTTCCGCCGGTCGACGATGCGGTAGTTGCCCTCACCGTCCACGCAGGCCACGTCGCCTGACCAGTACCAGCCATCGCGCAGCGCCGCTGCCGTGGCCTGGGGCGCGCGCCAGTATCCGCGCATGAACTGCGGCCCGCGCATCACCAGCTCGCCCGCTTCGCCCACACCGGCGTCGCTGCCGTCTTCGCGCACGATGCGGCAGTCGGTCAGCGCCACCGGCGCGCCAATCGTCTCGGGACGATAGAACTCGGGCTCGATCCGCCCGATGTGCGTCACCGGCGCGGCCTCCGTCATTCCGTAGCCTTGGCGCACTTTGATTCCAGTCAGCGACGTGAAGCGCTTCGCCATCTCCGGCGGCAGCGGCGCCGCGCCGCTCTTCACGTAGCGCACGCTGTGGTCGAGCGGAAACGCGCCCTGCTCGGCGGCCTGGCACAGCGCATTCATCAGCGGCGGCACCAGCGGCAGGAACGTGGGCCGCTCATCTCGCAACAGCCCGATCAGCCGCGGCAGATCGAAGCGCGGCATCAGCAACAGCGTGGCCCCCATCATCAGGATGGGATTCAGCACCACGTTCAGTCCATAGATGTGGTACAGCGGCAGGACGCACAGCGCCGTGTCCGATTCGGTGTAGGTGGCCATCTCGCCGGGAGCCATGAACTGATAGACATTCGTCACCAGGTTGGCGTGCGTCAGCTCCACGCCTTTGGGAAGCCCGGTAGTGCCGCTCGAGTAGGGAAGCGCCGCCAGCGTCTCGGCTGGCGACGCGACCGGCTGGGGCAGTTTTGCCGGCGAAGTCGCCAGCAATTCGCTGATCGGCAGCGCGCCCGGCGCTGAGCTTCGCACCGTGTACACCCGCCTCAGGGCCAGGCCGCTCCGATCAACGCCGCCTACGAGCGGCCCATCGGAGATCAGCACGGCCGCGCCGGAGTTCTCCAGTTGGTAGTGCACCTCGCGATCGCGGTAGCTGGGATTCATGGGCGTGGGGACCGCGCCCGCCAGCGTGGCCGCGTGATACGCCGCGCAGAACTCCCACGAGTTGTACAGGAAGATGGCAACGCGCTCGCCCGGGCGCACACCCGCGCTCACCAGCCCACGCGCCATCCGCTCCACCGTCTCGCCATACTCCGCGTAAGTCAAACGGCGCGCCGGCGAAGACGACGAGTCCACGATCGCCGTTTTGTCGGGCCAGCGCCGGCACGCCGCCAAAATCGCGTCGTGCACGAAAACTCCGCTGGGATCAGCGTAGAGAGCGGTTCGCTTCACGGAAAAGAATTGCAGGATTCAAAATGAAAAATGCGGATTGACCAGACATCCGGCAAGTCGTCGCCGGGTTTAATTTTGCATTTCGCGTTCTTAATTTTGCTTTGGTTCCCTCGCCTCCAGCCGCTTCAGGAACTCCTTCTCGTCCATCCGATACTTGAACGCCTTGCGGCCGTTGATGAACACCACCGGCACCTCGTCGTTGTAGCGCCGGCGCAGGTCGTCGTCCGAATCCACGTCCACTTCGCTCCAGGTAAAGCCGCCCCGGCGCGAGAGCTTGTTCAACGACTCTTTCACGATCTCGCACAGGTGGCATCCCCGCCGGCTGTAGAGCAGGACCTGGGGCGCGGTGCTCATGGGCGGAGTAGACCATAATGCGGGACCAGGCGCAACGGCAGGGCTGCCCTTTGTTCCCGTAGAATGTTGCTGTGGGCGATTTGACCGGCAGATCGGTGCTCATCACCGGCGGCGCGCGCCGTCTCGGCAAGGCGATCGCTCTCGCCATGGCCCGCGCCGGCGCCGACGTGGCCATCACCTACTTCGAATCGAAGAAGGAAGCCCAGCAGACGGCGCAGCGCATCGGGCGGGCCGGCGTTACCGCGATCGCCATCCCATGTGACGTCACCGACGAAGCCAGCATTCGCCACGCCGTCGCTCAGGCCGCCGAACGCTTCGGCGGGCTCGATATCCTGGTGAACAACGCTGCCAACTACGAGGTCGCCGACTTCGAGAGCATCACCGTCGCGCAGTGGGACCACATCTTCGCCACCAACACGCGCGCGCCGTACCTGGTGACGCGTGCCGCGCTGCCCGCGCTGCGCCGCGCCCGCGGACGCGTGATCAACATGGGTTCGCTCGGCGGCGAGCTCGCCTGGGTGACGAACGCACACTACTGCGCGTCAAAGGCGGCGCTGCATCACCTGGGCCGCGTGATGGCCAAGGCCCTGGCGCCCGATATCGCGGTGAACACGGTAGCGCCCGGCATGATCCAGCTCGACGAGCCCCCCAAACACACCGCGCGCCGCGGCCGCGCCGACACGTTTTTCGCGCGCCAGGCGCAGCGCACGCCCATGCAGCGCAACGGCGCCGCCGCCGACGTGGTCGCCGCCGTCATGTTCTTGGCCACCGCGCCGCATTTCATTACCGGACAGTTGGTGATCGTTGATGGCGGCCTGAAACTCGCCTGAGGCGGGATTCGTCGCTTAGCATTTAGCATTGGCCATGAAGGCCCGTGGCGGGCCATGGGGCGATGTCGGCTTCTGCGAGCTGCGCGCACAATCAGCGCCGTCCAGTGGTCAAATGCCAACTGCCAGGCGCCAAAGGCCTCTTCGTGAAACGGGAACGGGAAACCCGTTTTTTCACACTCTTGTGAATAACGTTGTGGAAAATCCGCGATTCTCGTGCGAAAGCGCCGTAGAGACGTGCCCTCCAGCAACTTGCACAAGGGGATGTGCGGCGCGCCGCGGCTGTCTTCGGTTGTCGCCACCATGAAGCAACGCATCGATCTGCTGCTGGTCGAACGCGGCCTCGCCGCATCGCGCGAGCGCGCGCAGGCGCTCATTCTCGCCGGACGCGTCCTGGTTGACGAACAGAAGATTGAAAAGCCGGGCACGCGTGTCGCCGGTGAAGCAGCCATCCGGCTGCTCGGCGACGACTTGAAGTACGTCAGCCGCGGCGGATTGAAGCTGGAAGCCGCGCTCGACCACTGGAGGCTCGACGTCGCCGGGCGTGTTTGTCTCGACGTCGGCGCCTCCACCGGCGGCTTTACCGACTGCCTGCTGCAGCGCGGCGCAGCGCGCGTCATCGCCATCGACACCGGCTACGGCCAGATCGCCGCGCGCCTGCGCTCCGATGCGCGCGTGCACCTGCTGGAGAAGTTGAACGCCCGCCATCTGCGCGCCGGCGATCTGCCGGAAGCGGCGGCATCGGCCAGCTTCCTCGCCATGGACGTGTCATTCATCTCTGCTACACTCGTGCTCCCCGCGGTGGTCGCGGCAATCCGCGAAGCGCGTGCGGCGCGGTCGCCCTCGTCCGCGCAGCCCGCGGAGCGGGCGCTACTGGATGCGGTCGTTCTCGTGAAGCCGCAATTCGAGGCGGGACGCGAGCAGGTGGGCAGAGGCGGCATCGTGCGCGACGCGGCGGTGCAGCAGTCGGCGCTAGAAAAAGTCCGGGCCGCGATGCAAACGCTCGGCTTCGGCGAACTCGACAGCATCGAGTCGCCGATTCTGGGCGGGGAAGGAAATCGGGAGTTCCTGCTGAAGGGGGCATTCCATTTCTGATTTGCGATTTGTGATTTGCGATTCATCGCACGCCATGGATTTTTCATCGCGCATTCCCGGTTCGTACGGCCAAATGCCAACTGCTAACTGCCAAATGCTGTTCCATCACAAGTCACCCATCGCCAATCGCAAATGAAAAACGTCGCCATCATCGCCAAGCCGGCCAAGGCCGAGCTCGAAACGCTGATCCCGCAGGTGGTGGACTGGCTGCGCGGTCATGGCTACGGCGTGATCTCCGACCAGGAGACGGCCGCGCTCGTGCCGGGACTGCGCGGCGTGTCGCGCGAGAAGCTGGCCACCAAGAAGCTGGAGTTCGTGATCGTGCTCGGCGGCGACGGAACGATGCTGGCCGGGGCGCGCGCCGTGGCGCGGGCCGACATCCCCATTCTCGGCGTCAACCTGGGTTCGCTCGGCTTTCTCACCGAGGTGCCGCGTGACGAGCTGTTTCCCACGCTGGAGGCGGTCTTCCGCGGCAGCTGCAAGCTGGAAACGCGTTCCATGGTCAACGCCCAGGTGCGGCGCGGCAAGAAGGTCATCGGCAAGTACGACGCGCTGAACGACGCCGTCGTCAACAAGACCCAGATCGCGCGCCTCGGCGACTTCGACGTCTTCATCGACTCGGCCTTCGTCGCCAACTACAAAGCCGACGGCCTCATCGTGGCGACGCCGACTGGCTCCACCGCGTACTCGCTCGCGGCGGGCGGGCCCATTCTGCTGCCCGACGCGCGGGCCTTCCTGCTCACGCCGGTTTCGCCGCACGCGCTGACCAATCGGCCGCTGGTGGTGCGCGATTCTTCCGAGATCGCCATCGTGGTGCGCAGTGCCGAGCACCACGCCTTCCTCAGCATCGACGGCCAGGAAGGCACGCCGCTGGACGATGGCGACCGCGTCGTCTGCCGCAAGTCGAAGCACGCCGTGCGTCTGCTGCGCCTCGGCCAGCGCAGCTTCTTCGACGTGCTGCGCGCGAAGCTGAAGTGGGGCGAGCGGTAGGCCGCATTCACCGCACAGCGCGCAGGGAGCGCCGAGGAACCATTTCCGCGCCTCGGTCTGTGTAAACGCCGGCCACCTCGCACGCGCCGCGCTGCAGACGAGCAGCGCCTCCAGCTCTTGCGCGGGCCGCCCCAAAAGTGTCCTTCGGAGGGGCGCGGCCTCCAGCCGCGCCGTTACGCCGCAAGAACTCACCGGCTTCCGCCGTTGGGGTATTCTTTTCCGCGCCCAAATGAGAAAAGCTGCCTTCTGCCTCCTGCTCACCACCGCCGCCGCCTTCGCGCAAACCGAGGGTCGCCCGGCCGCGTCGCTCATCATCACCAACGCCAAGGTCTGGACGGTGGACTCGAACCAGCCCAAGGCCGAAGCCGTCGCCGTGCTCGGCGACCGAATCGTGGCCGTCGGCACGGCGTCGCAGGTGGACGCATGGCGCGGCGCCGAAACCAGGGTCGTCGATGCCGGCGGCAAGCTCGTGCTGCCCGGCTTCAACGACGCCCACGTGCACTTCATCGCCGGCGGCCTTCAGCTCGACAGCGTTGACCTGAAGGACGCCGACTCGCCGCAGGAATTCGCGCGGCGCGTTGCCGCTCGCGCCCGTCGCGCACCCAAAGAATGGATCACCGGCGGCGACTGGGACGAGCAGAAGTGGGACCCCCCGCAATTGCCTGCGCGCGCGCTGATCGATGCGGAAACGCCTGACACACCCGTCTTCGTTTCGCGCTACGACGGTCACGAGGCGCTGGCCAACTCCGTGGCGCTGAGGCTGGCAGGCATCACCTCGGCGACCCTCGACCCGGCGGGCGGCGAGATCGTGCGCGACCCGAGCGGCAAGCCGACCGGCATCCTGAAAGACGCGGCGCTTGCCATGGTGGAGCGCGTCATTCCGCCGCTCTCGCGCGAGCGCCGCATTCGCGCCGCGCTGCGCGCGCTCGGCCACGCCGCGTCACTGGGCGTGACCAGCGTGCAGGACATGAATCCTGACTTCGCCGACGTCGCCGCCTACAGTGAACTGGCCGAGCAGGGACGGCTCACGTCGCGCATCTACGCCGCGCCGGTGATCGCGCGCTGGCAGGAGCAGGCGCGCGTGGGCCTGCGCCGCGCCTTCGGCTCGCCGTATCTGCGAATGGGCGCGGTGAAGGGCTACGCCGACGGCTCGCTGGGCAGCTCCACCGCCTACTTCTTCGATCCCTACATCGACCAGCCCAACTCGCGCGGCCTGCTCTCCAGCGACATGCAGCCCGAATCGAAGATGCTCGCCTACATGACCGGCGCCGATGCGGCCGGGCTCCAGCTCTGCATTCACGCCATCGGCGACGCGGCCATCTCCAAGGTGCTGGACATGTTTACGACGGTCGGCGCGCGGCGCAGCGCCAACGACCGCCGCTGGCGCATCGAGCACGCCCAGCACATGGCGCCGGGTGATTTCGAGCGCTTCGCCAGGCTCAAGGTCATCGCGTCGGTGCAGCCCTATCACGCCATTGACGACGGCCGCTGGGCGGAAAAGCGCATCGGCCCCGAGCGCATCAAGACGACGTACGCCTTCAAGACCTTCCTGGACCACGGCGTGCGGCTGGCGCTGGGTACCGACTGGACGGTGGCGCCGCTCAACCCGATGGAGACCATCTACGCCGCCGTGACCCGCGCCACGCTCGACGGCCAGAACCCCAACGGCTGGCTGCCGGAGCAGAAGCTCACCGTAGCCGAGGCCGTCGAGGCCTACACGCTGGGCTCGGCTTACGCCGAATTCCAGGACGCGGAGAAGGGAACCATCACGGCCGGCAAGCTGGCCGACATGGTGGTCCTGAGCGACGACATCTTCACCATCCGCAAGGAAGCCATCCGCGACGTGCGGGTGGAGACGACGATCGTCGGCGGCAAGGTGGTGTTCACGCGAGCGCCGGCGCGGTAACGTCTAGTCCTCAGCAGCGCACGGCCCCGCAAGCTGAGAAGCGGGAACCGGGCATTCCCCGACATATACCCTCCCCCCACCCGGTCTAAGGGAATCAGCCAGTTAGCGGCGAGGGTATGTTGCCGGTATGTTCGTCTAAAGGACTTACGCGCAAAGTATGTTGTTTACTGGACTTAGCGCTCGCCAACGTTGTCAAAGAGCGTGGCCCGCAACGTCGCGAAGACGCAGCGGGCCTTACTGCCAGTCTAGCAGTTCTGCCCGGGGGAATGGGAAAGAGCGTGGAAACTCTATTTCCAGCGCATGGAGGGAGTTACGAAGAAAAGCGGCGTCACGCAGGCTTGACAAGATTTTCTGGTGGAAGCCTGGGGCCAGAGCGCCGGTTTTGCAGCGCGCTGTTCGCCGGGCCAAGGCCCTGCGCTTCCACCCACGGAGGACCGGGAAGGGCTTGACAGGCGAAACGAGCGGCAACCGAATCAGGATTTCGCCAGGCTCGTTTCTATGGCCCGCAAGGCGGCGGTCAAGTTTAATGCGTGGCCCGCGGAAACATGTGCCGAGGAATGATCTTTTCGCACGGTGTAGCTGAAGCGATGCGGATGGTCGTGGGCAAAAACCACATCACCAAAACCATCGTGCCGCCGCAATCGAATCGAGCAGGTCGAAGGTGAAGGGTGACTGACGGCAAGCCGGTGCAATCGCATCAGCTCATCCATTTGCTCCGGTCCAAACAAACGCAGGTCATACATGCACAACCCCCGCGCCGGCAGCGCCGGCACGAACTCCGCCAGGGTTGATTCATATTCGGCCAGCTCCGGATAGCAGCCAGGGGCGCGGACCGCCCAGGCGAGGTCTCCCGCGGCACGGAATCCATGGAAGCCCGACGCGAGTGCTTGCAGCACCTCCCCGCGGAGCAGTTCGACCATCGCGCTGGCGCTGAATTCGCCGCCGCGGAGATAGCTCTCTTCTGGCGTAATAAGCCGCAAAGAGCCTTTTCTCTCGGCCGCCTCCACCCGGATCCCGCCTTGCGCCAGCGCTTCTTTCAAGCCCAGCGCTTCGTCAGGCGGGAGAATGCAGACGCAGCGTTCGTTGAGCAGCAGCCCTACCTGCACAAATGGCACAAGGGTTGCCGCTCGCTCGTCGGCATTTCTGTAAAACAAGCAGATGTGATCACCGGTGCGAAACGATGCGACGTGAGGAACTGAAAGCATGGCTACGCGTCCAAACAACAAAAGTTCTTCCCGAAGGTTGATTCCTGATCAAGGGCGTTGGACCTTGGAAGCGACGGAGACCCGCAGCCTTGGTCGTAATATACCCCGATTTTGATGACTGCGGGGAAAAACGACGATGGCTTGGCTTGCCGCCGCGCAAACCCGGCGCGCAGCCCCCAGTTGTGGCCCCGGAATTTTTCGGCAGGTTTTCCCCACGGTAAGGGAATCAGGATCAGACGCCGCTGGGCGCTTCCAGGCGGGCCACCAGCCAGAATCGAGCCTCGACTTCGCACTTCACCGAGCAGAAAAGTCCTGAGGTACGGGCATGGCTTTCGCCCGGATTGTAGTTGCGCTCGCACCAGACACAGGGGCTACTCGCGGGAGGCAGGCTTTTCTGTGACTCAGTGGCCATGGGTTCACCGACTGCGTGCAGCGTATTGCAAGTTCCTGCTGGATTCAATCAGGCAAAAGACGGAGGAAACCAGACAGTGAATATCGGGCCGCCGGGTGATTGATCATTGGGCCGGACGGGATTCAATCGCCCGATGATCCGATGACCCGACAGTCAATCCCAGTCAGAGCTCCACCCTCAGCAGGTCCTTCACCGTCTCCCTTCGCCTCACCAGCCGGGCCTTCGACCCCTCGACCATGACTTCAGCGGCCCGGCCGCGGGTGTTGTAGTTGGAGGCCAGCGGCATGCCGTAGGCGCCGGCGTCGAGCAGCGCGACCAGGTCGCCCTCGCGCGGCTCGGGGAGACGCCGGTCGCGGGCGAAGAAGTCTCCCGTCTCGCAGACAGGCCCCACCACATCGAACGTTCCGACATCGGCCGCGCCGCGCACGACCGGGACAATCTCGTGGTGCGCGCCGTAGAGTGAGGGGCGGATCAGGTCGTTCATGGCAGCGTCAACCACGACAAAGCGCTTGTTGCCGTTGCGCTTCACGTAGAGAACGCGAGTGACGAGGGCCCCGGTCGGTCCGACGATGGCGCGTCCCGGCTCGAGCAGCAGGTGCACACCGAGTCCGCGCAGCGGGCCGACAATGGCCTGCGCGTAGGCCGCGACCCAGGCGGCGAAGTCACCGTCGAGGTCCGATGAAGGCCGGCCGCCCTCGGCCTCTCCTTTCGACGCATAGGAAATCCCGAGCCCGCCGCCGGCGTCGACGTAGCGAATGTCGTGCCCGCGCTGGCGCAGCCGCCGCACCAGCCCGGCAACGCGCTCCATGGCGGCTGCGAAGGGCGCCACTGCGGTGATCTGAGAGCCGATGTGCACGCTCACTCCCGCCACCTGCAGCCGGCGCTCGTCGCGGGCCCGATCGTAGAGGCGCTCCGCCTCGGTCATGGCCACGCCGAACTTGTGTTCACGCAGTCCGGTAGCGATGTAAGGATGCGTTTCCGCCGGAACATCAGGGTTCACCCGCAGCGCCACCGGCGCCACGCGCTTCGCGAGCCCGGCCCGCGCCGCCAGCAGGGCCAGTTCGCTCTCGCTCTCCACGTTGAACAGCAGAATGCGCGCCTTCAGGGCCGCATCCATTTCCCCGGCAGTTTTCCCAACGCCGGAAAAAACCACGCGGCCCGGCGCCTTCGGGGCGGCGCGCCGCACGCGCTCCAACTCGCCGCCCGAAACCACGTCGAAGCCGCTGCCCAGCCGGGCAAGCATGCGCAGGACCGCCAGGCTGGAGTTCGCCTTCACCGAGTAACAGACGGTGTGAGGCGCCGCGCCGAACGCCGCGTCAAACGCCGCGTAGCGCTCGCGGATCGCCGTCGCCGAATAGACATAGAGCGGCGTTCCGAACTTCTGCGCCAGCCGCGCCAGCGGCACGCGCTCGGCGTGAAGCTCCCCGGGGCCGCGTCCGCGATACACGAAACCCGGGGCACGCTCGCCACATGTGAAGGCTGACATGAAGGGAACTAATGTAGCAGAGGCGCTGCGTCTCTACGTCGTGCAGGCGGGCCGTTGCGATGAAACGCGGCGCGGGGTCGCTCGCGTCCACCCGATTCGATTTTTCGTGAAAGTTGAAACTGCTTCTACAGCACCTTCAGCACCACAATCGTCTGGTCATCGAAGGCTTCGGCGCCTCCGGCGTGCTCGGCGGCGCCGTTGAAGATGGCGTCGGCAATCTCTTCGGCGCTGCGGCGGCAGGTGCGCGTTACGGCATCAATGATGCCGGCCCGTCCGAACAGCTCACCCTTGGCGTTGGCTGCGTCAATCGGGCCGTCGCTGAAGAACACGAACACATCGCCGGCCTTGGCCTGCATGTCGATGGGCTCGTAGCTGACCTCGGGGAACAGCCCCAACGGCAGGCCAGTGGCTTCGATGGTGGTGACGTTCCCGTCGCGGCAGTGAATGGGGCGCGGCAGGCCGGAGTTGGCGATCTGGATTTTGCGCGACTTATCGCTCCACACGGCGAACACCATGGACACGAACTGCGCCTCGATGGGCCGTCCGATGAGCGAGCGGTTGATGAGCGTGAGCATCTCCGGCGAACAAGGCTCGGAGGGCGAGTGCGAGCGCAGAAAGCCGGAGACGAGAGCCGCATAGATGGCCGCCGGCGCGCCTTTGCCGCTCACGTCGCCGACTGCGATGGCAATTCGTCCGCGCGAATAGGGAATGAAGTCGTAGAGGTCGCCGCCGATGGCGCGCGCCGGGGCAAAACGCGCCGCCATTTCCGCGTTGACCAGCACCGGCGCCATGGACGGCAGCAGGTGCATCTGCAGCTGACGCGCCATGCTCAGGTCGCGCTCCAGGCGCTGCTCCTCGCGCGACACCCGCTCGTACAGCCGCGCGTTCTCGATGGCGATGGCGACTTGGGCGGCCAGCGTGGAGATGGTGCGCACGTGGTCCTCGGTGAAGAACCCTTTGCGCGTATGCTCCAGGTCCAGCACGCCGATGGCCTCGCCCTTGTAGACGAGCGGCACGCAAAGCTCGGAGCGCGTCTCGGGATTGAGCGGAATGTAGCGCGCGTCTTTGGTGACATCGGGCGCCAGCACGGCCTGCTTGTGGGTGGCGGCCCAGCCCACCAGGCCGCGATCGAGCGGAATGTCGTGCTTGAGCTGGATGCTTTCGTTGAAGCGCAGCGAGAAACGATGTTGCAGCTTGGTGCGCGCGTCATCCACCAGCAGGATGGAGAACATCTGGTAGTCGATGATGCCGGCCACGCGGTCGGCCACCACCTTGAGCAGGTGGTCGAGATCGAGGATGGACGTGAGTTCGCGGCCGATATCGAACAGCAGCGCCAGGCTCTTGGCCTGCCGCGCCACCCGCGTGTAGAGCCGCGCATTCTCGATCGCGACCGCGATGCGTGACGCCACCACGGTGAGCAGGCGGCGATGCTCGTCGGTGAAGGCGCGGGGGCGGCGCGAGGCAACGTCAATGATGCCGATGAGCCGGTTCTTGACGATGAGTGGCACGGCCAGCTCGGAGCGCACGCCCACGCCGGTGTCGATGTAGTCGGGCACCGAGGCCACGTCGTTCACCAGCACCGCTTCGCGGCGCTCGGCCGCGCGCCCGGTCACGCCCGTCCCCACCTTGATGCGCAGCCGCTCGGCCACTTCATCCGGATGGCCGTAGTGGAAGCGCACGCGCAGCTCCTGCGTCTTTTCGTTCAGCAGCAGGATGGCGAAGACGTCGTAGCCGGTGGGCGTGCGAATGAGCTCGGCCACGCGATGCAGCAGCGTGTCCAGGTCGAGCGTGGTGTTGACGGCGTCGGCCACTTCGAGCAGGAATGCCTCGATGTTGAGTGGCCGGCCCGGCGCGCGCGCCTCTTGTGCGGTGGCTTTCATGAGATTGAACTTTGATGATAGCAGGTGAGCTGCGGAGCGAATCTCGCCGATGCAGATTCAATGGGAAACGCAGATTGCTACGTCTACGCCGCAAATTCCGGCGCGCCCAACTCGCGCACGATGGCCACCGAGGCGCTGGTCCCAATGCGGTCCGCGCCGGCGCGCACCATGGCCGCCACGCCGTCGGCGCTGCGGATGCCGCCGGAAGCCTTCACCCTCGCCCGGTCGCCCACCACACCGCGCATCAGCGCCACGTCATCGGCGGTGGCCGGCCCGCCGAACGTGCCGGTAGAGGTCTTCACGAAGTCGGCGCCGGCGGCGACAGCCAGTTCGCAGGCGAGAATCTTCTCGTCAATGGTGAGCAGGCCGGTTTCCAGGATGACCTTCACAATCGCGCCCGCGTCGTGGGCCACGTGTGCCACGGCGGCAATGTCCTGCTGCACCAGCACGCGCTCGCCCGATTTCAGCGCGCCCACGTTCATCACCATGTCGAGTTCCTGGGCGCCCAGGCGGACCAGGCCGGCGGCCTCGTCACGCTTGGCGCCGGTCAGCGTGGCGCCGAAGGGAAATCCCACCGGCGCGCCCGCCTTCACCGAACTTCCGCGAAGGCGCGCGACCGCGTCCGCCAGCAGCGCGGGATGCACCGAGACGGACGCGAAGCCGTAGAACGCCGCCTCATCGCACAGCCGCGCAAGCTGCGCCCGTGTCGCCGCGGGCCCAACCAGCGTGTGATCAATCAGGCGGGCCACGGCCCGCCAGTCACGCAACAGGGAATCAACGTCTACAGGGACGTGGAGAGAAGGCGTGATCGCAGTCATGGGCAAGCCAATTCTAGCAACAAAAATACGCCGCCGGCTGCTCGCTACTGGCTGCCAGCAACCGAATGCAGAGTGCTTGGCCAGCAGCCAGGAGCCAGCAGGCAGGAGCGCTTTCTTCGGCGTTACAATGAAGCCAATATGCCCGCCGCTCACGAAGCCCGGTGGTGGGAGACGATGGCCGACGGCCGCGTGCACTGCTATTTGTGCCCCAGGCACTGCCACATCGGCGACGGCCAGACCGGTTTCTGCTTCATCCGCAAGAACGAAGGCGGGCGCCTGCTGCAGCTCGGCTATGGCCGGCCGGCTGCCATCCAGATTGATCCTGTCGAAAAGAAGCCGCTCAACCATTTTTTCCCGGGCACGCGGATTTTTTCCATGGGCACGGCGGGATGCAACATGGGCTGCTTCTTCTGCCAGAACTGGGACATATCGAAGGCCAAGTCCGACCAGGTGAACGCCGCGAACCTGGCGCCGGCGCAGGTGGTGGAGGCTGCCCGGCGCTACGGCACGCCCAGCCTGGCCTTCACCTACAACGAGCCCACCATCTGGGGCGAGTACGTGATTGACATTGCGCGCGAGGCGCACGCCGCCGGGCTGAACACGGTGATGGTATCGAACGGATACATCACGCGCGAGGCGTTCTTCGATATTTATCCGTTCATCGACGCCGCGAACATTGACCTGAAGGCCTTCACCGAGACTTTTTATTCCAAGATCACGCTCACGCATCTGCGGCCGGTGCTGGAGACGCTGCGCTGGCTGCGGCACGAAACCAACGTCTGGTTCGAAATCACCAACCTCGTCATCCCCACGCTGAATGACGGCGACGCCGAGTTCCGCGAGCTGTGCGATTGGGTGCTCACCAACCTGGGCGACGATGTGCCGCTGCACTTCACCGCGTTCCATCCCGACTTCAAGCTGCTCGATAAGCCGCGCACGCCGCCCGAGACGCTGCATCGCGCGCGCGCCGTGGCCATGAGCATGGGACTGAAGTACGTGTACGAGGGCAACATCCATTCTGACGGCGCGCACACCATCTGCCCGGGATGCAGGCGCGTGGTCCTGCGGCGCTCGTGGCACGACGTGCTCTCCAGCGACCTGCAGGTTGACGCCGCCGGCGCGGGCTGCTGCCGCCACTGCGGCACGCACATCGCAGGCGTCTTCAGCCGCGACGAAGCCGAACAGCGCCGCGCAGCGCGCCCGGCCATGATGGCCGCGCACGCCGCGGCGGTCGCCGCGCGCTCGTAATCGGGCTGCGCCAGCACTCGGCAGTCAGCGCTCAGCCTTCAGTCCCTGAGCGGGTTCTGCGAAGGCGCGCATGCGCAGCCGGGATGTGCAAGGGCTGAGTGCTGCCTGCTGAGTGCTGCCCCTCGGGCATCTCCGAGGACACACGCGCCAATCTCATAGTGGCAACAGGAGAACCCTCATGCCGGTCATCCAGTCCGGGGTCCGTGTCGTCGCCAGCCGCCTGCCGAAAGTCATGCCGCCCGCCGCGCACGCCATTGCCGACTACGCCATTGCCGCGTCGTTCCTGGGAATGGCTGCGTTCTTCTGGCGCCGGGACAGGCGCGCCGCCGTGGCCTGCATCGGTGTGGGCGCGTCGCAGGTCGCGCTCAGCCTGTTCACCGATTACCCCGGCGGCTTGGCCAAAAGGGTCAGCTTCCATCGCCACGGCCGGATTGACATGCTGCGCGCCGGAGTGATCGCCGGCCTGCCTGGAGTGATGGAGATGGAAGATGCCTCGCGCCGCTTCTTCGCGACCAGCGCCATCGCGCTGACGGCGATCGCCGGGATGACGGCATTTGAGAAAGAGTATGCGCGGCGGTGGCGAAGGAGAGCAGCGTGAAAACCGCTGCTGGCTGCTAGCTCCGGCAAAAAAAAATTCAACTGGCAACGTCGAGACGGCCGCCGGAACTTTCCTGGTTGTAGCTGGCAGCCAGCAGCCAGCAGCGCGGTTCACGGCTTCGGCTTGGCGGCGGCCGCTCTTCTCTCCCGCACCCACCCTGGCTTGACCGTCTGCCGCGCACGGCCCAGGGCCAGCGAGTCCTCCGGAACATCTTCGGTGATGCACGAAGCGGCGCCGATGTAAGCGCCGCGGCCGATCGTGACCGGCGCCACCAGCGTCGTGTCGCTGCCCACAAAAACGTGGTCTTCGATTACCGTGGTGTGCTTGTGCGAGCCGTCGTAATTGCAGGTGATGGTGCCGGCGCCCACGTTCACGCCCGCGCCGATTTCCGCGTCGCCCAGGTAAGTGAGGTGATTGGCCTTGGAGCCGCGGCCCATGCGGATCTTTTTCGTCTCGACGAAGGCGCCCAGGTGCGCGCCCTCGCCAACGTTGCTGCCCGGCCGCAGGTGCGAGAAGGGACCGAGCACGGCGCCGCGCTCGGCGCGCGAGTCGGTGATCACGCATCCCGGCTTGATCTCCACTTCATCGCCCAGCTCCACGTTGGTCAGCACCGAGTACGAGCGGATGCGGCAGTCGCGGCCCACCGTGGTGCGGCCCAGCAACTGGACGAACGGCTCGATCACCGTGTCCTGGCCGACGGTGACGTCGGCGTCAATCACCACCGTTTCAGGCTGGTAAATGGTCACGCCTGAAGCCATCAGCAAGTTGCATTTTGCCGAACGCAACGCGGCGTCGAGCCGCGCCAGTTCGGCGCGGCTGTTCACGCCCAGTACCTCAACCGGCTCGGCGGCCTCCAGCGCCAGCACGGCGTGGTTCCTGGCGGTGAGCAGGCCGGCCACGTCGGTGAGGTAGTACTCGCCCGCGGGATTGTTGGTGGTGAGCTGGTCAATCACGCCGAACAATGCCGCCGCCGAAAAGGCGTAAATGCCGGAGTTGATCTCGCGAATCTTCTCCTGTCCCGGCTTCAGCATCTTTTGCTCGACGATGGCGGCAATCTGGTCGCTGTTGCGCTGGCGCCGCACCACGCGTCCGTAGCCATGTGGGTCGGGCGCCAGCGCGGTGAGCACGGCCATGGCCGCGCCGCGCGCCAGGTGGAAGTCGCGCAGCCGCTCGAGGGTCTGCGGGCGGATGAGAGGCACGTCGCCGGAGAGCACCAGCACGTGATCGTACCCGGAGAGTGCCTGCTGCGCCGACTTGATGGCGTGTCCGGTGCCGCGCTGCTCGGCCTGCACAACGAAGTTCACGCCGGCGTCGCGGACAGAGTGCGTTACGCGCTCGGCCTCGTGGCCCACGATGACGAAAATGTCGGAAGGCGCCACCACCTGCGCCGCCGTGCCAATCACGTGCTCCAGCAGCGCCTTGCCGCCGATCTTGTGGAGGACTTTGGGATGCTGTGATTTCAGCCGCGTCCCTTTGCCCGCGGCCATGATGGCGATAGCGAAGCGCGGCGCAGGACCTGGGGCCAACGCCCGCGCCGCCGAAGATGTGGGCGCCCCATCCTTCCCGCTTTTTTTGGCGGAGGATGGGCCGCGGCGTTGCTTGTGCGCCGATTTCTTCCTGGAAGCCATCCGCGCCATCTTAAACCGAGCGCAGTGTGAGCGGTAAGTGCGTTGAGGGATGCGCGAATCCGGCGATCCGGCCATCCGGTCATCTGGAGAGCTCGCGAAATCACGGCAACTCAAATCGCCAGATGATCAGCTCGCCAGGTGGTCAGGTCACGCCAGGCTGCCCCACGTTCGCGCCGCGCCTCGCGGCGCCGACCCGGGCGCGCTGACATGCGGTCAGCTCTTCGGCGCTTGCGCGATACGCGGTCCTGAAGGGAGCTCAAGACGGCAGGCGGCGCTCCCGCGCAAGCCGCAGCAAGTCCTGCACCACGCGATCCGACGCATGGCGCGCCACGCCGGCGGCCTCCTCCAGGTAGTCGCCCAGCACCGGCGTCACGCCCAGCGCCTCCACCGCTTCCATGTCGACGACGATCTGGCTGGCCCCCTCGAGGGCGTACCTGGCCTTCAGCTCGGGAGAGAGCGGCGCGCGGTTCAGCAGCGCGTAGTCGAACAGCTTCACGCCGGCGTGCTTGTACAGCGCCTGTATGTGATCGCTTGCGGTCAGCCCGAGGCTCTCGTTGGCCTGCGTCATCAGGTTGCAGACGTAGACCTTCACCGCCCGCGATTTCGCAATCGCCTCGGGAATGCCGCGAACGAGCAGGTTGGTGGCGAGCGAGGTGAACAGCGACCCGGGGCCGAGCGTGATGAGGTCGGCCTGCGCGATGGCGTCGAGCGTTTGCTGCAGTGGCGGCGCGTCGGGCGGCGCCATCTCCAGCTTCACGATGCGGCGGTGGCTGGCGGTGATGCGCGTTTCCCCCTCCACCCGCGAGCCGTCATCCATTTGCGCCACCAGCTGCACATTGGCGGTTGTCGAAGGGAAGATGCGCCCGCGCGTCGCCAGAATTCCCGCCGATTGCTTCACCGCGTCGGCAAAGTCGCCGGTGATCGCGGTGAGCGCCGTCAGAAACAGGTTGCCGAAGCTGTGGCCTTCCAGGCCAGAGCCCGCGCCGAAGCGATACTGGAACAGGCGCGAGAGCAGCGCCTCGTCTTCCGAGAGCGCGACCATGCAGTTGCGAATGTCGCCCGGCGGCAGGATGTTGAACTCGCGGCGCAGCCGGCCGCTCGATCCGCCGTCATCGGTCACGGTGACGATGGCCGAAAGGTCGCCGACGGGAAAACCCGCCGGCGCTGCGTCGCCAGAGGCCACGTGGCGCTTCAGTCCTTTGAGCAGCGTGGAGAGACCGGTGCCGCCACCCATGGCGACAACGTTCAATGGGCTTGCGGGCGTGTGGTCCTGCCCGCTCACGGCTAACGCCCCTTGGGGGATGCGGAGCGCGCGGCGTCGGCTTCGCCGGGTTCGGGATAGAGCAGCTCGGTGAAGCGCGGATCGTCAAGCATGTTCTGGAAGTCGGAATCATTCCGCGCCTGGATGCGGTTCGCAGGATTCAGCCGGATGGCATCGTCCAGGTGCTTGAGCGCATCCATCGAACGGCCTTGCAGCGCGTCGAGCACCGCCAGGCCATACCAGATGTAGTCGGCCTTGGGATACTGCTTGATCATCCGCTCAAGGTGTTCGCGCGCAGAATCGTAGTCTCCGCTGTTCATCACCGAGACTACATAGTCGTAGTGCTCTTCCGGAGTCTTGAAGGTGGTCGAGCTGCGCGCCAGCGCCGCGGTGCACGCGTTCAAGTGGACACGCACGCGGTCGGCCAGCTCCTTGCTCGGGCCGGAGACTACTTTCAGGAACGCGGACTTGGCGCGCTCGAATTTGCGCTCCTGCATTAACCTTAGTCCGAGCTCATAATTTTGCACAGCCTGTGTAAATCGAGGGTCCTCGGCCAGCGGCAGCTTCTTGGGCGCCGGCGGCGCGGCCGCTACCGCCTTAACACCCCGCAGCGTAACATCCTGCTTTTTCTTTGACTTAGCGCTCAATCGTTTAGGTTTTGCTGCCGCTTTCTTCTTCATCAGGTTGTACCGGCGCGTCAGCGACCCGAGGGCAGGTGTCGGTAAGCTGTGGAAATTCGAGCTGCCGCGCACTTTATACCCGCTGGCCGGGTTTCCGTCAACTCGGGTGGAAAGCAGGCGCAATTAGCCCTTGGCCAGGGGAAGAGGAGCGCGATTGGCGTTGGCTTTAGCTTCTGGGCGAAGAGCCAAAAAGCCAAGAGCCAAGAGCGCACTTTGACTGATCGGGAAACAGAGAAGGCCGGGCGCTCGGCCCAGCCCTCTCGACTCGAAACTCGAAACTGGGGTTAGTTGATGCTCGCCGCTGTCTGCAGGTCGATCTGCTCGAACAGTCCCTTCTTGATGCCTTCGCGGACCTGTTCCGGAGTCTTGCCCGCCTTGGTCATCTGGTAGGCGTAGTACACCTCTTTAAGGCAGGTCGCGCAATGCGCGCCGTGATCGCTCTCAAAGCAGCTGTGCAGGCTCTTGTGTCCCACGCTGCGGTCGCAGAAGCAGTAGCAGGGCTGCTGATAGATGACCTTCTGGATCTTCTCCGCCAGCTCGTAGCCGTGCCGCTGCGAGGGGTGCTGGAAGCTGGGCCCCACGCGCCTGGCCGCGGGCAACAGCGGCGGCATCTTCTCCGGCGGCTTAGGCGCCGACTCGTGATACGCCGGAACATCGCCCGCCTGCGGCTGTTTCCACTGCGCCGTGCCCGCCACCGTGAGCAGGCAGATAAGAAGAATGCTGGGAATGCGTCTCATGAGTTTTCTTGTCCCATTTTACCCGACTTGTAGAGACGTAGCTTGCTACGTCTCCCCGCGCCAGCACAGACTGTGTAGCGACGGGCGCCTCTGCTGTCGGCACCGCGCCACGGACCGTGTGGACGCGGGCGACCTCGCCCGCGAGCGCGCCAGCAAACCATGCTGGGTCACTCCGACGCCAAATGCCAACTGCTAAGCGCTAACGGCCAGCGTCAACCAGCATCTATTAACATAGGATCCGTGGAGACCACGCCCACAGCCGCCGCGCCCCAGTCGGCGCTTCAGCCGCCCTCACAAGCAGAACGCGCCCGGCGCCTTGCCTTGCGGGCGCTGCTTTCGGTGTGGGTGCGCGACCTGGTGATCGCCGTGGCCATCTCGGCGTTCTTCATCCTGTTCATCTATCAGCCGGTGAAGGTGGAAGGCACCAGCATGCTGCCCGGCCTGGAAGATCAGGAGCGCATCTTCGTCAACAAGTTCGTCTACCGGCTGGAGCCCATCCAGCGGGGCGACGTGGTCGTTTTCCGCTACCCGCGCGACGCCTCCAAGAACTACATCAAGCGGGTCATCGGCATTCCCGGCGACCGCGTCCAGATCGACAACGGCCGCGTGTTCGTGAACGGCATGCTGGTGAACGAGGACTATGTCCCGGAGCAGTTCCGGGACTCGCGGTCGTATCGCGACGTGGTGGTGCCGGCCGGCTCCTACTTCGTGCTCGGCGACCATCGTTCGCTCTCCAACGACAGCCGCGACTTCGGGCCCGTGTCCGGCAGCCTGATCTCGGGCAAAGCCGTGTTCATTTACTGGCCGATGGAGAAGGCGGGCAAGCTGCGCTAGCAGCAGTGGCAATCACCCGGTATTCGCCACTCGCTGCTGCCTTATGACGGCGGCATGATCTCAACGTCTCGCTCCACTTCGATCCCGGTATGCGGGCGCAGCGACGCCGGTTCCATGCGCCGCGCCATGAGCAGATCAGGGAAGCGATGCTCGCAGTGGAAGCAACGATAGGGGCGCATCAGAAAGAGCGCCATCAGGTGGTCGCGCAGGCCCGTGCGACGGCTGCGATGCACGTCGGTGCTCAGGCACTTGGGACAAATACGAACGATCACGCGGCGCCAACCTACGGCAGTTCGGAACGTATGTTGCCACCGCTCGAAATCGCCGTCAATTGCGCTGCTCGAGTCGCCAGTCTTCCGGCAGGTCAACAACCCGGGTCCCGCTGAAGGGCTGACGGACTGACCGGCTGAAAGACTGGTTTTTCCCCAGCTCGCGCCGCAAACTCCGATTTACCCGCGGGAGCACTCCTGCTAAAATCTGTAAAATCCACTCCCCGGAGATGCAATGCAAGCCATCCTTGCGCTGGAAGACGGGCGCGTCTTCCGAGGCAAAGGCTACGGTGCAAAAGGCGAATGCTACGGTGAAGTAGTTTTCAATACCAGCATCACCGGCTACCAGGAGATTTTCACCGACCCCTCCTACGCCGGCCAGATCGTTGTCCTGACCAACCCCGAGATCGGCAACTACGGAACCAACCCAGAAGACAACGAAGCCAATCGCCCCTACATCGAGGGCCTGGTCACGCGCGAATTCTCGCGCATCAGCTCGAACTGGCGCTCGCAGCAGGTCGCCGAAGAATACCTGGAGCGTTACAAGGTCCCCGTCATTGCCGACATTGACACGCGTGCGCTGGTCCGCCACCTGCGCGATAACGGCGTGCAGCGCGGCGTGATCTCGTCCATCGAGAGCGATGCCGAGAAGCTGAGCGCCAAGGCGCGCTCCATCCCCAGGATGGACGGGACGGATTTAGCGAAAGTCGTCTCCACGCAAAAGGTCTATGAGTGGGAAACCGGCGAGCGCTCGCACGAGCCCACGGAAGTGGTCGGCGTCAAGGACGGCCCGCACGAATACCACGTGGTCGCCTACGACTTTGGCATCAAGCACAACATCATGCGCAAGCTGGTGGCCGAGCGCTGCCGCGTCACGGTTGTCCCGGCGCAAACACCTGCCGAAGACGTGCTCGCGCTGAATCCCGACGGGATCTTTCTCTCCAACGGCCCCGGCGATCCCGAACCGTGCACCTACGCGGTCGAGAACATCCGCCGCCTGATGGGCCGCAAGCCGATCTTCGGGATTTGCCTCGGACATCAACTCGTCGGCCTCGCCCTGGGCGGCAAGACCTACAAGCTCAAGTTTGGGCACCACGGCGGCAACCACCCCGTGAAGCACATGCAGTCGGGCAAAATCGAAATCACCGCCCACAACCACAACTTTGCCGTGGACCCCGATTCTCTCGCCGAAAGCGAAGTCGAGAAAACGCACTTTGACCTGAATGACAACACGCTCGAGGGCCTGCGCCACCGCAACCTGCCGCTGTTCAGCGTGCAGTACCACCCCGAAGCCAGCCCCGGCCCGCACGATTCGCACTACCTGTTCAGAGACTTTGTGCAGATGATGGAGGAGTGGAAGGGAAGATAGATTGCGCTTCGAACGGGCCTTTGGGCCGATTAGCAGTGCTTTGAAGGGGCGGGCCTTCCAGGCCCGCCGGAAATGACATGAAGACTGCGCGGCTTTAGCCGCTGAGGTAGTGATGCGACCAACCCGAGAGTCGGCGACAAGCAACCGCCAGACCTATTTCGTCAGCTCACAAACGGCTGGCCGGCGGCGCCTATTTCAAAGCGATCGCGGAGCACAGATGTTGGTTCTCTCCCGCGCGGCTGAGGCCGTGCCCCTTCAAAACTGCACTGTTGCGGGCGGCCGGCGATGAGGAACACCTGGATCGTCGTCACACTGCTTGCCGGCGCCTCCGCCTTCGCCGCCACGCCTCACCTCGATATCTCCACCGCCCACCACGCCCCGGGTGAGGAACAGCGCAAGGAACAAATGCTGCGTCTGGCGCAGCAGTACGACCTGAGCAAGTACACGATCACGCGCAAGATTGTGATCGAGCAGGGCGCCATCAACCACTCGGCGCCGGTGCTCACTCTCAACCTGCGCTTCCTCGACAACGACGACCTCGCTCTCTCCGCCTACGTGCACGAGCAGGGACACTGGCTGCTCATGGAGCGCCATCACATGGACATGCAGCCTCTCTATCGCGACCTGGAGCAGGCGTTTCCCAACCTCGACGTTAGCCCGCCCGACGGCGACGGAAAGCGCATGAGCAGCTACTACCACATCGTGGTCTGCATGCTGGAATGGCAAGCGCTGGAAGACCTGATCGGCGCCGAGCGCGCGCGCAAGGTCATGGAGTGGAAGCAGGGCGACCACTACAAAGGCATCTACAAAATTGATCTCGACCGCCGCGAGCAGGTCGAGAACATCATGAAGCGCTACGCAATCAAGTGGTGACTGGCAACTGGCAACCGGCAACCGACAACTGACATGCCCCGTCGCACCGACATCTCGAAGGTCCTCATCCTCGGCTCCGGCCCGATCGTCATCGGCCAGTCGGCCGAGTTCGACTACTCCGGCACGCAGGCGTGCAAGGCGCTGAAGTCCGAGGGATACGAACTCGTCCTGGTGAACTCGAATCCGGCCACCATCATGACCGATCCGGAGATGGCCGACCGCACCTACATCGAGCCGCTGACTAAGGAATATTTGGCCGAGATCATCCGCATCGAGAGCGAGATGATCGGCGGCGCGCGCTTTGCCGTGCTGCCCACGGTTGGCGGCCAGACCGCGTTGAACCTCGCGGTGGAACTCGCCGACGGCGGCGTGCTCGACAAGTACAACGTCGAACTGATTGGCGCAAAGCTCGGCGCCATCAAGAAGGCCGAAGACCGCCTGCTGTTCAAAGACGCCGTCACCAAGATCGGTCTCGACGTGCCGAAATCGGCGCTCGTCAACAATCTGCGCGACGGCCTGGAGTTTTCCAACAAGATCGGCTTCCCGGTCATCATCCGGCCGTCGTTCACCCTCGGCGGCTCGGGCGGCGGCATCGCCTACAGCCGGGAAGAGTTGCTCGATCTTCTCTCGCGCGGACTCGACCTCTCGCCCGTGCACGAAGTCCTGATCGAAGAGTCGGTCCTCGGCTGGAAAGAATTCGAGCTGGAGGTGATGCGCGACCTCGCCGACAACGTCATCATCATCTGCTCGATCGAAAACTTCGATCCGATGGGCGTGCACACCGGCGACTCCATCACCGTGGCGCCCGCGCAGACGCTCACCGACCGCGAGTACCAGCGGATGCGCGACGCCGCCATCGCCATCATTCGCGAGATCGGCGTGGAAACCGGCGGCTCGAACATCCAGTTCGCTGTCTCGCCCACCACGGGCCGCATGGTGGTGATCGAAATGAACCCGCGCGTCTCGCGGTCGTCGGCCCTGGCCTCGAAGGCGACCGGTTTCCCGATCGCCAAGATCGCCGCCAAGCTCGCCGTCGGCTACACGCTCGACGAAATCCCGAACGACATCACGCGCAAGACGCCCGCGTGCTTTGAGCCCACGCTCGATTACGTGGTCGTCAAGATTCCCAAGTGGCAGTTCGAAAAGTTCCCCGGCGCCGACGAGAGCCTGGGCCCGCAGATGAAATCGGTCGGCGAGGCCATGGCCATCGGCCGCACCTTCAAAGAAGCGCTGATGAAGGGCATCCGGTCGCTGGAGACCGGCAAGTCGCTCGCCGCGGAAAAAATCGAACCGCGCATCCTCACCCAGCGCCTCGTCACCCCGCATCCCGAGCGGCTGTCCTACATCCGCTACGCGCTGCGCCAGGGCTACACGGTCAAGCAGCTGGCGCAGATGACCTCCATCGATCCCTGGTTTCTCTACCAGATGAAGGAGATCACCGACCAGCAGCTCGAGGTGGAGAAGCACCCGGTGGAGTCGGCCCCGACCGAAGTGCTGCGCGAGGCCAAGCGCATGGGCTTCAGTGACGAGCGCCTGGCCGAGGCGTGGCGCATGTCCGCCAATCGCGGTGCTGCGGAAAAGGTCCGCCACATGCGGGCGAAGCACGGCGTCCGCCCGGTGTACAAGCACGTGGACACCTGCGCCGCCGAGTTCGAGAGCTTTACGCCGTACCTTTATTCAACCTACGAGGAAGAGGACGAGGCGCCGCCGACGGCGAAAAAGAAAGTCATCATCCTCGGCTCGGGGCCGAACCGCATCGGGCAGGGCATTGAGTTCGACTACGCCTGCTGCCACGCGGCCTTCGCGCTGCGCGAAGACGGTTACGAGACCATCATGGTGAACTGCAACCCGGAGACGGTCTCCACCGATTACGACACCAGCGACCGCCTCTTCTTCGAGCCGCTCACGCTGGAAGACGTGATGGCGGTGTACGAACACGAGGCGGGGTCGGGTAGGAAAGAGAACAAGGCGCCGATCGGAATGATCGTCCAGTTCGGCGGGCAGACGCCGCTCAACCTCGCGCTGCCGCTCAAGGCTGCCGGCGTGCCCATCATCGGCACGTCGCCTGAATCGATCGACCTTGCCGAAGACCGCAAGCGCTTCGGAAAGCTGCTGGAAGAACTCAACATCCCGCAGCCGCCCGGCGCGATCGCAACCAGCCTCGACGAAGCCGTGGCCGCCGCGAACAAAGTCGGATATCCCGTGCTGGTCCGCCCCAGCTACGTGCTCGGCGGACGCGCCATGGTCATCGCCTACGACGACGCGGCCGTGCAGCAGTACATGACGCAGGCCGTGGAGTACTCGCAGGAGCGGCCCGTCCTGATCGACCACTTCCTGGAAGACGCCACCGAGATTGACGTGGACGCGCTCTCCGACGGCGAAGACGTGGTCATTGGCGGCATCATGCAGCACATCGAAGAGGCCGGCATACACTCCGGCGACTCCAGCTGCGTGCTGCCCGCGGTGGACATTCCGCAAGCCTGCCTCGACACCATCCGCGACTACACCTTCCGCCTCGCCCGCGCGTTGAAGGTCGTCGGCCTCATGAACATTCAGTACGCCATCCAGCACCAGAGGGTGTATGTCATCGAGGTGAACCCCCGCGCCTCGCGCACCGTGCCCTACGTCTCGAAAGCCACCGGCGTGCCGCTGGCCAAGATCGCCTCGCGCCTCATGACCGGGCGCAAGCTGCGCGAGTTTCTGCCGGACAATGTCGGGCGCGGCACCGACCTCTCCACCGGCCAGGGCTATTACGTGAAGTCGCCCGTGTTCCCCTGGTCCAAGTTCCCCGGCGTCGACACCGTCCTCGGCCCGGAGATGAAGTCCACCGGCGAGGTCATGGGCGTGGCCGCCACCTTCGGCGAAGCCTTCGCCAAGGCGCAGCTCGCCGCCGGCCAGCAACTGCCCGTCAGCGGCACGGTCTTCATCAGCGTGAACAAGCGTGACAAGCAGCACGTGGTCGAGCTGGCGCGCATCTTCGTGGACCTCGGCTTCAAGCTCGTCGCCACACACGGCACCGCCGACACGATCGAAGCCGCCGGACTCGCAGTCGAGCGCGTCTACAAGGTCAAGGAAGGCCGCCCGAATGTGGTGGACTTCATCAAGGGCGACAAGATCCAACTGATCGTCAACACCCCGCACGGCCCCGATCCCTACTTCGACGAGAAGGCCATCCGCCGCGCCGCCGTGCTGCGCCGCATCCCCGCCCTGACCACCATCAGCGCCGCCCGCGCCGCCGCCGAAGGCATCGCCGCCCTGCAGCGCGGCGAGGTCAACGTGCAGGCGCTGCAACAGCTGCACGCCGGACGCGAAGTGCTGCGCGCGAAGGGCTAAGGGCCCTCAACGCAGAGGACACAGGGACGCGGAAGAAACCACTCCTCAACACTTCCAGACGCAAATATTTCTTACCAGTCACCCTGAGCTCGCTTTCTTTGCGGCCGAAGGAGCCCGCGACCGCTTGAATATTCCGCGCCGCCCCAGGAGTCTCAGCCACGGCGGCTGACTTGTGACCCTTGTGTGGCCTTGGTGTCTTTTGTGGGAAAGCTGTTCCTCTGCGATCCTCTGCATCCTCTGGCCCCCTGCGTTGAAGCCCTCGGACCCGTTTACAATGCTTCCGCCATGAAGCGCCTTTTTCTCATCCTTTTTCTTGCCGCCTCCGCCCTCGCCCAATCACCCCGCCCGCTGCGCCCGGTCCACACCTTCTCCATTGTCGCGCGCGACCCGCAGACGGGCGAGATCGGCGCCGCGGTGCAGTCGCACTGGTTCTCGGTCGGCAGCAGCGTGATATGGGCCGAGCCCGGCGTGGGCGCCGTGGCCACGCAGTCGTTCATTGATCCCAGTTACGGGCCGAACGGCCTTGCGTTGATGAGGAACGGCAAGTCAGCCGGCGAAGCGCTGCAGGGGTTGCTGGCGATGGATTGCGGGAACAACGTGCGGCAGGTAGCGTTCATTGACGCGAAAGGTATGGTCGCAACCTGGACCGGCGCGGCCGATATTCCCGCCGCCGGCGGCATCGCCGGCAATCACAGCGGCGGCTTTTCCGCGCCGGGTTGCGGTTGCGGCGCCGCACCCGACTGCGCGCAGCCGGCAAAAGTTCCAACCAGCGGCGCAGGACAATTCGGCCACGACTTTGCCGTGCAGGCCAACCTTATGGCCAACAATCGCGTCTGGCCCGCGATGGACGAAGCTTTCCGCCAGACCAGGGGCGACCTGGCCGAACGCATGCTCGCCGCGCTCGACGCCGCGCAAGCCGCCGGCGGCGACATTCGCGGACGCCAGTCCGCCGCGCTCATTGTCGTTTCAGGCGACCGCAGCAAGCGTCCGTGGGAAAAAATCTTCGACGTCCGCGTGGACGACGCGCCACAACCGCTCGTCGAATTGCGCCGCCTGGTCGCGCTCCAGCGCGCCTACAACCACATGAACGCCGGCGACGCAGCCGTCGAGCGCAAAGACAACGAGGGCGCGCTGCGCCAGTACGCCGCCGCCGAGGCGATCGCCGCCAAGACCGATGGCGTGCCGCAAAGCCGCCTGGCCGAGATGATCTACTGGCACGCCGTCGCGCTGGTGAACATGAAGCGCGTGGACGAATCGCTGCCGCTGTTCAAGCGCGTCTTCCAGATGGACAACAACTGGCGCGAACTCACCCGCCGCCTGCCCAAAGTTGGCCTCCTGCCGGACGACGCGAAAGTGATCGACCGCATCGCGGCGCAGTAAGGCAACCTTCACCACAGACACAGAGGGCGCAGGGGCCCTGGCTTTCCTTCGTGTTCCTCTGCGTCCTCTGTGGTTCGAGGTTCTGTTTCAGCGGGAAGCGGGCGGCGCCGTATTGCTATACTCGAAGTTTCCCTATGAATACACACCTCAAGCTGTCCAACCCCGCCGAAGTTGAGACCGAATGTCTGGTGGCCGTCGTCCTCGACGCCGCCGATCCCAGGGAGAAAGACAAGAACAAGCCCGAGCTGCTGACCTCGAGCGACGCCGTGAAGTCCGCCGCCGCCGAACTCATCGCCAACGGCGAAGTGACCGGCAAAATCTTTGAGACCGTGATGCTCCACAAGCCGGCGGGACTCAAGGCCAGGCGTCTGCTGCTCGTCGGCGGCGGCAAAGCGGCGAACTTCAGTTCCCACGAACTGCGCAAGGTGGCGGGCACAGCCATCCGTTTTCTCAAGCCCAGGCAGGTCCGCAGCGCGGCAATGATTGCTCCCGAGAGTTGGATGGGCTCGGCCGACGCTGCCGCCCAAAGCACCCTCGTCTTCGAGCGCGGCGGCATCACCGATGCCGTCAAGGCCGTCGTCGAAGGCGCCTACGTGGCCGACTTCGATCCCGACACGTACCGCAGCGACCGCAAAGACCAGAGCATGCGCGACGTCACCGTCGTCGTCGGCGGCAAACATGATGAAGCGGCGCTGCGCCGCGCGCTCGACCAGGGACGCATCATTGGCGAATCGCAGAACTTCACCCGCGAGCTGGTGAACGAGCCCGGCAATCGCATGACGCCGACCATCCTCGGCAGGCGCGCCGCCGAGATGGTGCGCGAAATCTCCGCGCACGCCGATGGATTTCGCATCAGCTGCGACGTCTACAGCACCGACAAGCTGAAAGAACTGAAGATGGGCGCGTTCTTGAGCGTCTCGCAAGGCTCCGACGAACCGCCCGCGCTCATCATCATCAAGTACGAGCCGGTGGGCGCGCCGGAAAACCCGGTGATTGGCCTGGTGGGGAAGGGAATCACGTTCGATTCGGGCGGCATCTCCATCAAGCCCGCCGACGGCATGGAGAAGATGAAGTACGACATGGCCGGCGGCGCCGCCATGATCGGCGCCATGCGCGCCATCGCGCAGCTCAAGCCCAAGGTCAAGGTCACGGCCATCATCTGCGCCAGCGAAAACATGCCCTCCGGACGCGCGCAGAAACCCGGCGACGTGCAGATCGCCATGTCGGGCAAGTCCATCGAGATCATCAACACCGACGCCGAAGGGCGCCTCGTCCTCGCCGACGGCCTGCACTACGCCCGCCAGCTCGGCTGCACGCACCTCATCGACGCCGCCACCCTCACCGGCGCCTGCGTGGTCGCGCTTGGCATGGTGAATGCCGGCGTCTTTGCCAACGACGAAGACATCTACCAGCGCTTCAGCCGCGCCCTCCAGCGCTCCGGCGAAAAGATGTGGCGCCTGCCGCTCGACGACGAGTACCGCGAGGTCATCCGCTCCGGCATCGCCGACATCATGAACAGCGGCGGACGCTGGGGCGGCGCCGTTACCGCGGCCATGTTCCTCAAAGAGTTCGTCGAGACCACCCCCTGGATCCACCTCGACATCGCCGGGGTCGCCTGGATGGAAGAAAACAAGAGCTGGATCGCGAAAGGGCCTTCGGGGATTGCCGTGCGGTCCCTGGTGGAGTTCGTGACGGGATTCGAGAATGGCAGTGGAAAGTGAATCGTGGATACTGAAAGGCCCAGACCAAAAGCCCCGCGTCCCTGCGGGGCTTTTCACTATCCACGAATCACTATCCACTGAACTTCAGTCGCCCGCAATCCCCACCTCGCTGGGCCGCGTGCGTCCGGCGGGCAGGTCGGCGTCGCGCATTTTGTAGAGCAGGGCGCGATAGCTGATGTTCATGGCCCGGGCCGCACGTTTGCGGTTCCAGTTGTGGTTCTGGAGGACCTTGAGAATGATCTTGCGCTCCAGATCACGCGTCGCCTGCTTGGTGACCTTCTTCAGCGAAATCGTCCCGTCGATGGGAACGTCCACATCGAATGAGCTCGATTCGCGCTGCGCCAGCTCGCCCGCGATCGCCTCCTCGGCGCCCAGGATGACGTAGCGCTTCATCAGGTTCGCCAGCTCACGGATGTTGCCCGGCCAGTGATACTTCTGCAGCGTCTGCATCATGTGCCCGGAGAGCATCTTCACGCGGCGGCCGTATGCCATGTTGTAGGTTTCGATGAAGTAGTGGATCAGCTCGGGCAGGTCGTCTTGGCGCTCGCGCAGCGGCGGCAGCGAGATGTTCACCACGTTGATGCGGTAATACAGGTCCTGCCGGAACGTGCCGGCGATGATCTCGTCTTCCAGCGCGCGGTTGGTGGCGCACACGACGCGGACTTCGACTTTCTTGTCTTCCTGCGCGCCGATCCGGGAGAACTGCCCGTCCTGGAGCAGTTGCAGGAGCTTGGCCTGCAGCCCGAGCTCGAGCTCGCCGATCTCGTCGAGGAACAGCGTGCCCCGGTGCGCCATCTCGACACGGCCGGGCTTGGAGCCCTGCGCGCCGGTGAAGGCGCCCTTCTCGTATCCGAACAGCTCGCTCTCCATCAGCGTGCCGGGAATGGCGGGGCAGCTCACCTTCACGAACGGCCCGTTCGACCACGGCGACCGCCGGTGCAGCAGGTTGGCGATGATCTCTTTGCCCGTGCCGCTTTCGCCCTGCACGAGCACGGAGACGTTTGCGCCCGAGACCTTCTCCAGCTTCGCCTGGATCTCGCGCATGGCGCTGGTGCGACCAAAAATGACGGCCTCCGGCGGCATCTGGTCGCCAGTGCCGTTGAAACCGGAGCTGGAAGCAACGCTCGACATGGGTTCGGCTCCCCTCTGTAGCCGAAAAACTTTGCAAGAAAACATCAGTTTACTTGCACTCTGAACGCCAAAGCCGGTTTCCCGGAATCCGCCCACTGCCAAAAACCTACGCCTCGCGTAAGTCGCTGATTCTGCGTTCGAAGGCTAAGTTTATTCACTTGATTCCTCTCGCGGCCTGCAACGACGGCCACGTGCCCTTGCCGCTGCAATGTGAAAAGTATTTCACATCCTGATGAGTTCTGGGCAAAGTTCTTTCTTTCGTTCGCATCCCGTTCAAACTACTGGAGATAGTCGTACACTTGCGCCCTGTCGGCTGCGTTTTTCTGCCAGTTCCGGAGCCCGAAATGGAAAAGTGCTTTCGCATTAGGTGAAAGTGTTTTTGACTTTCCGGCACTTTTGGGCGAGAATTCAATACGTTACGGAGCAAGTCGTTGGCATGCGCTCCCAGGATTCTCCCCCCGGTCGTGCCTGCGGAAGAGAATTACCGAAACGCTTCCAGGGCATTCGCCGTGCCCCCAACCTGGTGTTCTTCGTTCAAGAAGCAAAGCGGCGCGAGCCCGGTCAATTTTCGGGGGAGAGCAAGTGTCGGTCGATGAACAGCTGATAGCGCCGGAAGGGACCACGGAAGACGCTCTGCAGAGCGAATTCCGGCGCCGCGCCATCGCGCTGGCTTCCGTGGCGCACGAGCTGAAGACCCCGCTGGCCGTGATGGCTGGCTACACCGATCTGCTGCTCAGCGGCGGCGTGGGTCCGCTGAATGCCCGCCAGCGCCGCGTGCTGGAAGAAATGCAGTCCAGCGGCGAGCGGCTGCGCAAGTTCGTTGACGACTTCCTCGCCTTCAGCGCCATTGAGACCGGCAAGCTGAAAATGAACTACGAGGTGGCCGACATCAACGGCAGCCTCTCGGAAGTTTGCAGCTTCTGGCTCACGCGCTTTAAGGAAAAAGGCGTCGCCTGTTATTTCCTGCCGTCGAGCGCGATCGAGCCATTCGCCTTCGACTCACTGAAGGTCCAGCACGTGGTCTCCAACCTGTTGCAGAACGCGCTGAAGTTCACGCCCGAACAAGGCACGGTGTATGTCTCGGTGGAGCCGTTTTTCTGGGAGCGGCGCACCGATGTGGGACAAGCCGCCATCAACGAGCGCCGCGGCCATATCGACCGGCTCTACAACTCGGTGTGCATCAGCGTGGCCGATACCGGCCCCGGCATCGCGCCGGAATACCATCAGGAAATTTTTGAGGACTTCCGCATGTTGCCTTACTCGCGCAACCTTGGCGCCGGCAACGGCCTGGGGCTGGCCATTGCCCGCCGGCTCGTGCAGGCGCACGACGGTAAGATCTGGATCGAGAGTGAACCCGGTATGGGCAGCAAGTTCTCGTTCGTTATTCCCGTGAAACCCGCCAACGAAAGGTAAGGATGAGCACCCAACCGAGCATTCTCGTAGTGGACGACGAACCCAGCATGTTGCGGTACATGCAGACGCTGCTGGAGATGGACCAGTATCGCGTGGAAACCGCAACCAACGGCATGGACGCGATCCGCCGCGTGGAACAGAATCCCGCTCCCGACGTCATCCTGCTCGACCTGCTCATGCCGCACATGGACGGCCTGCAGACGCTCGAGCGCTTCCGCCAGATCAAGCCGTCGGCCAAGGTTGTGATGCTCTCCTGCGTGAGCGACACGCGGAAAGTGGTCGAAGCCATCCGCCTGGGCGCGCAGGATTACCTCACCAAGCCGTTTCACAAGGCCGATCTCGATTCCGTGTTGAAGCGCCTGCTCAAGCCTGAAGCCGGCAGGCAGCCCGCGGCCGAGGCCATGACCGGCGAGGTGGAAGAACTGGGCGAGGACCTGTACTTCGTCGCCGCCAGCCCCGCGATGCGCAAGATTCGCGCGCAGATCGGCCTGGTCGCCAGCGTGGACATCCCGGTGCTTCTGCTGGGCGAAAGCGGCACGGGAAAAGAGATTCTGGCGCGGCTCATCCACAAGATGTCGCCGCGCGCGCACCGCAGCTTCCTGAAGGTGAATTGCGCCGCATTGCCCGCCGACCTGCTGGAGAGCGAACTGTTCGGATACGAGCCCGGCGCGTTCACCGGGGCCGATCGCAGCAAGCCGGGTAAGTTCGAGCTGTGCAACAAGGGCACGTTTCTGCTCGACGAAGTCGGCGAGATGCCGCCCACGCTGCAGGCCAAGCTGCTGCACGTTCTGCAGGACCAGCAGTTTTCACGGCTGGGCGGCCGCAGCACCATCCGCGTGGATGTGCGCGTGCTCGCCGCCACCAACATTGACATCCAGCAGGCCATCAACGAGCGCCGCTTCCGCGAGGACCTCTATTACCGCCTGAACGCCTTCACGCTGCGCATTCCGCCGCTGCGCGAGCGCAAGGAAGAAATCCCGCTGCTGCTCAAGCACATGATGACCCGCATCGCCGAGAACTACGCCACGCCCCCGCTGGCCTATTCACCCGCGCTGCTGGAGGCGTGCCAGCGCTACGAGTGGCCGGGCAACCTGCGCGAGCTGGGCAACTTCGTGAAGCGCTACCTGGTCCTGCGCGATGAAGGCCTCATGATCGCCGAACTGCGCAGTGGCAAGACGGACATGGGTGCGTCGCAAAACGAGGCGCCCGCCGCAACCGGGCAGCGTCCCGGCGGGCTCAAATCGCTGGTGCGCAGCCTGAAAGACCAGGCCGAAGAAGAGGCCATCCGCCGCACCCTCGACCAGACCAACTGGAACCGTAAGACGGCGGCCATGATGCTGAACATCAGCTACAAGGCGCTGCTCTACAAGATTCGCCAGTACGGGATTGAGGCGCCGAAAAACTCCCGCCTGCGGCCGGGCAAGCCCCTGGTCTGAAGCCGCTCGCGCAGCGCAGTCGGCGTTGCAGGAGAGCGGCCCCTGGATACCAGCTCTTAGCTGTTGGCTTTTTGACCAGACCGTGCCCGCTGTTCGACAAGCGCTGCTTCCTGCGCCGGCCCGAAGAAAGCCAAGAGCCAGGGGCGAACTGCGGCTTTCCCCAAAATCCAAACACCCTTCTCGCGGGAAGGGTGTTAGGCGCTGCGACTTGTAGTGGGCCGGATTGGCTATTGCTCAGTTTCCAGAAACTGATAATGGTCAATCATCGCGGCAATGCCGACTTTCCCCGGTCTTTCACGCTCAACCCGAACCACTCTGCCTTTACAGTGCACCCGGATACTTTGGGTCATTGTAATCTCGGGTGGCAGCGTAAGAGTGAACTCGATGGGGGAGTTCTCTGAAACATCGGAATCCAAATAGATAAAAACCCCCCGCGCGCTCACGTCCTTCGTGATGGCGAGAACTTCCTGCCCGTCTTCGGGTGCCTTCACCTGAACCGGCAACTGCATAGAAAATCGACGCATGTGCCGCTGGTCCTTAGCGGACTTAGCGGACTCAACCATCGGTTCTCCCCCTGTTCTTACCACAGACGGTTCTCCTGTTGTGGAAAACAGGAGCACTTGCTATTCCAAAGCTCGCACCACGGTTTGCACAACCGCAATACCAGTTAAGTGACTGATTCTGTGGCAAATGTGACCCTCGTCGCCACGTTTCAAATACCCCTCAACGACAATTCCATTCGCCCTTTCTGCAAAAACGTGCAGCTTCGACCCCGCCTCAAACCCCGCTCTGGAAGGGCATCTGGCCCGGTTTCGCCGCAATCTAAGGTCTCGTCAGCCGGTGCCAATTCACTGATTGGGGGCCTGGAATGCCTGGGTTTGTCAAAGACGTCACCGAAATCCGCCAGCGCGCCGAACAGAAAATCGAAGAAGGGGCTGTCACCGGGGCTTACGGCGGCGACGTGGGCCACACCGTTTCCATTCTCAACGAGGCCCTGGCTACAGAGATCGTCTGTGTTCTGCGTTACATGCACCATTATTTCATGGCGACCGGTGTGCATGGGTCGTCGGTGGCCGCTGAATTCAAAGAACATGCCGACGACGAACGCGGGCACGCCGACCGCATTGCCGAACGCATCCAGCAGCTCGGCGGCAAACCCGACTTCAACCCGCGCTCCCTGCTGGAGCGCTCGGTTTCGCAGTACGTGGAAGGCGAGACGCTGGCCGGCATGATCCGCGAAGACCTCATCGCCGAGCGCATCGTCATCGAGGTCTACCAGAAAATGATTCGCTACTTCCGCGACAACGATCCCACCACGCGCGTCCTGATCGAGGGCATCCTGTCCGACGAGGAAGAGCACGCCAGCGACCTGGCCGATCTGCTGTACATCGTCGATCCGGAAACCGGCAGGACCGAGGTTAAGGACCCGGAAGCGAGCCCGCTGACGCTCGAGCAGCGGCGCGGGCAACAACTGAGCCAGCGCCGAGGCGCGCAGTCGGAAAGCGTCGAGGAAGAGGAGCCGGCCGCGGCGCACGCCGGCCACGCCGGCAACCGCCCGCGTCCGCGGCAGTACGAAGATGCGCCCACCGAAGCGCCGGCGGCGCGTCCGGGTGAAACATCCGGCGGCACACGCGCGGTACGCGTCACCAAGCCCAATCGCAAGAAACGCGCGGCCTAGCCAACTCGTCGTGAAACCCGGCCTTGGGCTGAAATGTTTCGTAAAAATGCGCGGGTGCCCCACGTTCGCGCGGCGTTCTGTGCCGCGCTAACGCGCGCCTCGTCCCCCGGACGCCCCGTCCCCAGGCCCTTGATTTGGAAATCTTCCGCGCCCGCGTGGAGTCCCAGAACCCTCGCGGGCGACCGCCCTGCCGCCCTCGTTGGCGCTGGACGGGATTCAACGCCGCCCGCATCGTAGTTTTCCCTTCCGCGTTGAGCTTTCCTCCCTTAGCATCGCCGAATGCATTCGGCCCTGGTCCGCCACTTAGCCCCGTTCCTCGCCCTCATTGTTATCGCTGCGGTCGCGCACGCCCAAGGCCCCCTCGACCGCCAGCCCGGACGCAGCGTGGTCCGCGCCGAGCACGGTATGGTCGCAACGTCGCAACCGCTGGCCACGCAGGTGGGCCTCGACGTCCTCAAGCGCGGCGGCAACGCGGTGGACGCCGCCATCGCCGTCGCCGCCATGCTCAATGTGACCGAGCCGATGATGACCGGCGTCGGCGGCGACATGTTCGCCATCGTCTACTGGAAGAAAACCGGCGAGCTGAAGGGATTGAACGCCAGCGGCCGCGCCCCGCGCGCCCTCACGCTCGACTACTTCCAGAAGCGCGGCATCACGAAGATGCCGCAGTTCGGCATGGAGAGCATCACCGTCCCCGGCGCGTTCGACGGCTGGACCACGCTGCTCGCCAAGTACGGGACCATGAAGCTGCCCGACCTGCTGGCGCCGGCGATCGCCACCGCCGAAAACGGCTTCCCGGTGATGGAAAAGTGCGCCGAGGACTGGGAAGAAATCGTCCCGCGGCTGCGCCAGAACGCCGACATCGCCGCCCAATACTTACCCGACGGCCGCGCCCCGCATCCCGGCGAAATCTTCCGGGCGCCGAACCTGGCGCGCACGCTGCGCACGCTCGCCAACGGCGGCCGCGACGCCTTCTACAACGGCGAAGTAGGGCGCCGGATCGTCGCCTACATGCAGTCGCACGGCGGTTTTCTCACCATGGACGACCTGGCTGCGCAGCACGCTGAGTGGGTTGATCCCATCTCCACCACCTACCGCGGCTACACCGTCTACGAGCTCCCGCCCAACGGGCAGGGAATCACCGTCCTGATCGCGCTCAACATCCTCGAGGGCTACGACCTGGCGGCGATGAAGTCGCGGCCCGATGCCTACTACCACACGCTCATCGAGGCGCTGAAGGTGGCGTTTGCCGATCGCAACCGCTACATCGCCGACCCGAAATTCGCCAGGGTGCCGGTCGCCGAGCTGCTGAGCAAAGACTACGCCGCCCGCCGCCGCCAGCTCATCCGCGCCGACGCCGTCCTGAACTCGCCGCCTGCCGGCCTGGCTGCCGCCGCCAGCGAAACCACGTACTTCACCATCGTGGACAAAGACGGCAACGCCGTCTCGTTCATCAACTCGCTGTATGAGCACTTCGGCAGCGGCATCGTCGCGGGCGACACGGGGATCATCATGCAGGACCGCGGCGGCGGCTTCTCCCTCGATCCCGCCAGCCCGAACGTGATCGCGCCCGGCAAGCGGCCGTTCCACACCCTCATCCCGGCCATGGTGTTCAAAGACGGCAAGCTTTTCATGTCCTTCGGCGTGATGGGCGGCGCCATGCAGGCCCAGGGACACGTCCAGTTGCTCACCAACCTCATCGACCTCGGCATGCCGCTGCAGCAGGCCATGGAAACGCCCCGCTTCCGCTACGACGGCGAAGACAAGGTCTACCTCGAAGACGAGATGGGCAGCGACGTCCTGGGCAAACTCATCGCCCGCGGACACAAGCGCCTGCAACCGCGGCGCAACCAGATGGGCGGCGGCCAGGCGATCATGATCGACCAGAAGACCGGCGCGCTGCTCGGCGCCTCCGACAACAGAAAGGATGGAATGGCGCTGGGCTGGTAAACGTGAAAGGCAATAAAGAACATGAGGCAAAAGTAAGGCCCGAGACACCAGGCGGGCAACACCGCCTGTCCTTGGTCTCTTACTTTTTCCTTTTGCCTTGTTCTTTCCCCGAGACGTCCCACGCCTGATTCAGCCACTCGATGGCGTCGTGCAGATCGGCATCTGACCCCATCTGAAATACCGCCCACTGTTGCTTTCCGCCCATCACGCCCATGGCGATCCGCTTGTCAGTGGCGACGCGCTGGAAAACCCTCTCCGGCGCGCCCTTGAGCTTGAAGATAAAGCCATTCGCTGTGCGCAAGCCGCGCGTCCGCGGCAGCGCAGCGAAGATCTGCGCTCCGCGATAGAACGCGCGCATGCCGAACATCGCACGCTCGGAGACGCCCGGCAGGGAAGCGATCTCGCCGGCCAGCATCGCCGACCAGCGCTGCATCTCGTCGCTGGTCTTGACCATCGCCGGCCGTTGGCGCGCATGCATCGCCTTGCGAGGGCCCCGGGTGTGACGAGCCTTAGGAATGGGGTTCCTCCGCTTCTCCGCGCCTCTGCGGTGAAAACTAGTTCTTCAAATTCGCCATCAGCCGCTCGATCTCGGCCTTCACGTCGGCCGTGGGAGGCAGCAGCGGCAGGCGTGGCGGGCCGCCATAGTATCCGTTCAATTCCATGGCGTACTTGAGCCCGGCAATCCCAAACTCAGCGGCCACGCGCTTCGACGGCCCGGTGATGCGCTCCTGCTTCTCGCGCGCCAGCACTGCATTGCCTTCCTTGAACGCGGTGTAGACCTCGTAACACGCTGTCGGCGCCGCCGACGCGAACGCCAGCACCGCCCCCACGCCTCCGGCTTCCAGCGACGGCAGCAGCGTATGCGCCGAGCCCACCAGCACCTGGAACCCGACTTCCTTGGAACGTGTCTTCAGCTTCGGCGCGGTTGCCACGGCTGCGGGCGGCGACGCGCCAACCAGAGCCGCGGGCGAAATCAGATCGCCGCTACCGCCATTGGCAGGCGCGGCTTTCATCCGTCCGGTCACGGCGAGAAAAACGTCGGTGACCTCGGCGCTGCGCTTCACATGCCGCGTCGCTTCCACCAGCGCGCGCACTTTCTCCACGTTGCCGCTCGACTCCTTGATCCCGATGATGTTCCGATGCTCGGCCAGTTGCGCCACCACCTCCACCGGCAGGTCGTAAGCGGTGAAGGGCGGCACGCTGTAGAGCACCACCGGCAGCGGCGAGCGGTCGGCCACGGTGCGGTAGTAGGCCAGCAGGTTTTCCGGCTTCATCGACGGGCGATAGAAGTGCGGCGTGCGGACCAGCGCCGCGTCGTAGCCCAGCTTGGCGGCGTACTCGATGAGCAGCAGCGTGTTGCGCGCCGATTCCACGCCCGTTCCCGCCAGCAGAACTTTCTCCGGTTCCGCCGCCTCGCGGGCCACGCGCAGCACCTGGCGGTATTCGTCGTCGTTCAGCATCACCGCCTCGCCCGTCGAGCCCAGGATCACCATCCCGGCGACCGGCGTGCGCGAATACAGCGCCACGTTGTGCTCAAGCTTCTTCGGATAAAACGCGCCGTCGCGGTCAAACGGGGTGGTCAGAGGCGGAAAGATGCCGTGCAGAAACATGCGAACATTCTACCGCTCCATTCACTACCGACGTCATCCTGAGCGAGCGCGGAGCGCGAGTCGAAGGGTCCCTGCCTCACCCCGGGGTTAAGCTCTTGGGCGAAGCATTCACCCGCCAGCGCGTCAAGACCTCCAAACTAATCACGCCCGCTAGGCCCGCCTTCCTCTCGCGATCGCCGCCCGCGCCTCGCGGTCGGCGACCTTACGACGCTCGGTCTCGCGCTTGTCCCAGAGCTGTTTGCCCTTGGCCAGGGCGAGTTCCACCTTGACTCGTCCATTCCTGAAGTAGAGCCGCGTGGGAATCAGCGTGAGCCCGCGCTGCTGGGTCTTGCCGATGAGTTTTTTCAGCTCCTCACGATGGACCAGCAGCTTTCGCGTGCGCAGGGGCTCGTGGTTGTAGATGTTGCCGTGCTCGTAAGGCCCGATGTGCAGGTTCAGGAGCCAGAGTTCGCCGTCTTTGATGATCCCGTATGCGTCTTTCAGGTTGGCCCGTCCGGCGCGCACCGACTTGACCTCGGTGCCGAACAGGACGATGCCCGCTTCCATCTTCTCCAGCAGGTGATAGTTGTGCCCGGCGGCGCGGTTCTGGGCCGCATCGCGCTCGCCCGCAGCCACCGGATCGCGGCGCACGTTCTTTGGCGGGTTCTGGCGCGCCTGTCTGGTGGTTGGACGGTTCATGACGTCAAAATGGTCCGGAATTCATCATCGTAGCAGCACGCCTCATACCCGCCGGCGCGCTTTTGGCGACTTTTGATGCTATACAATAATCGGCCCATGCAATCGAGCTTTTGCGCGTCGTTCTTCTTCTGTGCATCCAAAGGAGCACGATGAGACGAGCTTTCCCCTGGCTTGCCTTCCTCCTGTTGCTCGCCGTCAGCCTCCCGGCGCTGGCCGATAAGGCCAAGGACTTTTTTCAGAAGGGCCGCGCCGCCGAGTCGTCTGAAAAATACGAAGAAGCCTACGACTTCTACCGCCAGGCCCACGCCCTCAAGCCGCGCGACATCCAGTATCGCGCCGCCTACGAGCGCGCCCGTTTTCTGGCCGCCGCCTCGCACGTCCACAAGGGCCAGTTGCTGCGCGACGCGGGCAAGCTGCAGGAGGCGATGGCCGAATTCGAGAAAGCTCTCGAAATCGATCCCTCCAGCTTCATCGCCAAGCAGGAGATCAACCGCACGCGCGACATGATCAACGCCGGCGCCGCGCCGCCCGCCGCCAGGCGCCCGAGCGAGATCACCAGGTCACTGGCCACGGCCCAGGGCCCCGCAGAGCTGCAGCCGCTCTCCACCGCGCCCATCACCGCGCTCAACATGAACGATGACGCCAAGATCATCTTTCAGACGCTGGGGCAGCTGGCGGGCATCAACGTGCTGTTCGATCCCGACTACGTTTCGCGCCGCATACCGGTGAAGCTGGCCAACGTCAGCATCGGCGAAGCGCTCGACATCGTGAGCTTCCAGTCGCGCAGCTTCTGGCGCCCGGTCACATCGAACACCATCTTCGTCAGCAACGACACGCAGCAGAAGCGCCGCGACCTGGAGCAGGTCGTCCTGAAGACCTTCTATCTCTCGAACCTGGTGGCGCCCACCGAGGTGCAGGACGTGACCAACGTCTTGCGCACCGTGCTCGAGATCCAGAAGATGCAGCCGCTGCCTTCGCAGAACGCGATCGTGGTGCGCGACACGCCCGACAAGGTCGCGCTGGCGCAGAAGCTGATCGACGACTTCGACAAGGCCAAGCCCGAAGTCGTGATCGACGTGGCCGTGTTGCAGGTCCGCCGTGACAAGCTGCGCGACCTGGGCATCAAACCGCCCACCAGCGCCACCATCGCGCTGCAGAACAACGTTCCGGCCAGCACCGGCACGACCACGACCGGCGGCGGACAATCGGCCAGCGCCACCAACAGCATCAACCTGAACCAGCTGGCCAACATCAACGCGACCAACTTCCAGGTGACCATCCCGCCGGCCACCGCCACCGCGCTGCTCAACGACAGCAACTCGCGCGTCATCCAGAACCCGCAAATCCGCGCCACCGACGGCGTGAAGGCCTCGCTCAAGATCGGCGACCGCATTCCCGTTGCCACCGGCTCGTTCCAGCCGGGCATCGGCGGCGTGGGCGTGAACCCGCTGGTCAACACGCAATTCCAGTACATCGACGTCGGCGTGAACATCGACATTACTCCGCGCGTGTACGCCGATCGCGAAGTCGGCATGAAGCTCTCGCTGGAAATTTCCTCCGTCACCTCGCAGACCAACATCGGCGGCGTCAACCAGCCCATCATCGGACAGCGCAAGATCGAGCACGACATTCGCCTGAAGGAAGGCGAGGTCAACGTCCTCGGCGGCATCCTCGAGCAGCAGGACATTCGCAGCGTCAGCGGCATTCCCGGGCTCGCCCAGATTCCGTTCTTCAAGTACTTCTTTTCCGATAACAGCAAAGAGATCATCGACAACGAAATCGTCTTCGTGCTGGTGCCGCACATCGTGCGCATTCAGGACATCAACGACCTGAACCTGCGCGCGCTCGACGTTGGCACCGCCAACGCGGTTGAGTTGCGCCACAAGGCGACGCCCGGTGGCGGCGCGCCGGCGGTCACTCCCGCGGCCCAACCCGGGCAGCCATCGCCCCAGCCGCAGCCTGCCACGCCGCCGCCAGCTCCGCCGGCGCCGGCTCGTGGCGAGGGAGCGCCGGTTCCCGCCTCGCTCGCGTTCGATCCCGCAACCATGGCTCCGGCCGCCAACTCCACGTTCACCATCAACGTGGTCGTGCGCGGCGCGCAGGACCTCTCCACCGTCCCGGCACAACTCACCTTCGATCCGGCCAAGCTCCAGCTGCTGAACGTCTCGCAGGGCTCGTTCCTCTCGCGCGATGGCCAGGTGGTGGTGCTCACGCACCGTGAGGACAACGGCACGATCGTAATGAGCGCTTCACGGCCGCCGCGCACGCCCGGCGTCTCCGGCGACGGCCCCGTCTTTACCCTGACCTTCATGGCCAAGGAACCCGGCAGCACGAACCTGGTGCTCAGCCGCGGCGCCGGACGCAACAGCGGCGACCAGCCGGTCCCGCTCTCCGGCGCGCAGGCCGTGGTCGCGGTGCGCTAAGCCATGCTTCGCAGGATCAGAACGGATGTCATGCTGCGCGGGCCCCGGGCGTGTAGCGAGGGGCGGGCCGAAGCATCCCTGCCTGGTTCCGGGACTTGGGGCGAGCAGGAACACGCCGCAGGCGCTCCACGTTCACGCCGCGGTCGGTGGGGCGTGAACGTCGGGAAACGGCGCTCCCAGCGCGGTCTCACTCTGGTCGAGCTGATCGTGGCCATCACCATCCTGGCCGTCCTGACCAGCGCGGCCATTCCCATCGTGCGCATCCAGATCGTGCGGGAAAAGGAGCGCGAGCTACGGCGCGACCTGTGGGAGATGCGCGACGCCATTGACCGCTACAAAGATGCCGCCGACCGCGGCGCTTTCCAAACCAAGCTGGGCAGCGAAGGTTACCCGCCCGATCTGGAAACGCTGGTGAACGGCGTGGACGTGCAGGGCAAGAAACTCCGCTTCCTGCGCCGCATCCCGGTTGACCCGATGACCGGCAAGAACGAATGGGGCCTCCGCAGCATGCAGGACGATCCCGAATCCGACTCCTGGGGCGGCCAGAATGTGTTCGACGTGCACTCGAAAGCGGAGGGCACGGCGCTGGATGGGACGAAGTACAAGGAGTGGTGAAGAGCCAGGTTTCACGTTTCACGTTTCGCGTTTAACGACACTAAGGAAATGGGACACTCATACAAAGACTTGATCGCGTGGCAGAAGGCGCGAAAGCTCGCGGCCGAAGTGTATCGAGTTACCCAAGACTTTCCTGTAAAGGAGATGTACGGGCTTACGGCGCAGCTTCGCCGCGCCGCCATTTCCGTGGTGTCCAATATTGCCGAAGGCCAGGGAAGGTTGACCAAAGGTGAATTCATTCACTTCCTCGGTCAGGCGCGCGGTTCGCTACTGGAGGTCGAAACGCAACTATTTGTCGCATTCGACCTTGGCTATCTCTCGGAAGCTGACCTCAAGAGAATGGAGCGGGAAACTGGTGACGTCCTTGGCCTAGTGAACCGGCTGATTGCCTCACTCAGAGCTAGAGCTGCGGGGGCAGAAACGTGAAACGTGAAACGCGAAACGTGAAACGGTTCCAGCGCGGCTTCACCCTCATCGAGCTGATGATCGTCATCAGCATCATCGTCATCCTCATTTCCGCCGCGATGCCGATGTACAACCAGTCCATCATCCGGGCGCGCGAGGCGGTGCTGCGCGACGACCTTTTCACCCTGCGCTCGGTCATCGACCAGTTCACCCTCGACAAGCAGCGCGCACCGCAATCACTCGACGAACTCGTGCAGGAGCACTACCTCAAGGCGATTCCGAAAGACCCATTCACCAACTCATCGGAGACCTGGCAGGTCACGCAGGAAGACACCATCATGAGCGTGGACCAGACGCAGCCCGGCATCAGCGACGTCCACAGCGGCTCCAATCTGGTCGGCTCCGACGGCAGCGCCTACAGCTCCTGGTAACCACGGCGACACGGACAATACGGAGGACGCGATGACTCGGAATGAGCTCTTCGAGGCCTACTTGAAAATTGGGAACTTTTGGGCCAAGCGGCACGATGAACGCCGACAATACGAGTGGAAGCTGACGATTGGGTTGTGGGCCATCATTGTGGCAGGGTTGGTGCAACCCGACAAGTTGCGGGTCTTGCCCGAAACTGCAATCCGGTTGACCCTCTTGGGAATTTGGATCCTATATTGCTTCGGTTGGCTCTTGCCGTTGTGGGAACGAAACAACTCAGATAAACGTCAGGCTCTTGATGCCATTGAAGAATGCAACAAACTATTAGACGACGCATCCTATCAGCCACGTCCGCCTAAGAGACCCAAGAAGCCACCCGTCCGTAAGTTCATAGGCGATTGGGCTATGCGATTTCAAGCCCTTGCCACGGGAGTGCTGCTTCTGTTGCTGTCGTCGATTATAACGCGCTAGCCAATAAGTCTTCGGGAATTCGGTGATGCCAGAATACTAGGTTCCGCTCCGCCCGCTCGCGGGCGCGCCTCAGCTGGCGAAGCCAGCGTCACATTCAGTAGCCCACAGCGTAAGCTGTGGGCAAAAGTCCTCGACTCATGAAGCTCGCGAAGCGAGCGGCACGGCCACCGGTTGCCATCACCTCGCTACCCCCACTACCATCCCATTCAATGCCCACGGCCACCGACATCTCGTCGTACACCCCCATCACCGCCCCCCGCGGCAACCAGCTCTCCTGCAAAGGGTGGGCACAGGAAGCCGCCATGCGCATGCTCATGAACAACCTCGACGAAGAGGTGGCCGAGCGCCCGCGCGACCTGGTGGTCTACGGCGGCACCGGACGCGCGGCGCGCAGCTGGGAGTGCTACCACGCCATCGTGCGCTCGCTGCAGTCGCTGGCCAGCGACGAGACGCTGCTCGTGCAATCGGGCAAGCCGGTGGGCATCTTCCGCACACACGACTACGCCCCGCGCGTGCTCATCGCCAACTCCAACCTGGTTGGACACTGGTCCAACTGGGAAAAATTCAACGAACTCGAACGCGCCGGCCTGATGATGTACGGCCAGATGACCGCCGGCTCATGGATCTACATCGGCTCGCAGGGCATCATCCAGGGCACGTTCGAGACCTTCTCCGCCGCCGGGAAAAAACACTTCGGCGGCGACCTTGAAGGCAGGCTCATTGTCTCGGGCGGCATGGGCGGGATGGGCGGCGCGCAGCCGCTGGCCGCCACCATGACCGGCGCGGCGTTTCTCGGCATTGACGTTGACCCCGAGCGCATCAAGAAGCGCCTCAAGACCGGTTACTGCGACTTCATGGTCAACTCGCTCGACGAGGCGCTGCGCATCCTGAAGAACGCCGTGCGCAAGAAGGAAAACGTTTCCGTCGGGCTGGTAGGGAACTGCGCCGAGATCATTCCCCAACTCGCCGAGCGGGGCGTGGTGCCCGACATCCTCACCGACCAGACCTCAGCCCACGACCCGCTCAACGGCTACATTCCTGCCGGACTCAGCGTGGATCAGGCCGCCGAGCTGCGCGCACGCGATCCGCGCGCCTACCAAGAGCGCTCGCTCGATTCCATCGCGCGCCACGTCGAGGGCATGCTGGCGCTGCAGAAAATGGGCTCGGTCACCTTCGACTACGGCAACAACATCCGCACGTTCGCCTTTCAGCGCGGCGTGAAGAATGCCTACGATTTTCCCGGCTTCGTGCCGGCGTACATCCGTCCGCTGTTCTGCGAAGGCCGCGGCCCGTTCCGCTGGGTGGCGCTCTCCGGTGACGCATCCGACATCGCCGCCACCGACGACCTTGTCCTGCAACTGTTCCCGCGCGACCGCGTCCTCGGCCGCTGGATCGCCCTTGCGCGCAAGCGCATCCGCTTCCAGGGCCTGCCGGCGCGCATCTGCTGGCTTGGCTACGGCGAGCGCGCCGAATTCGGACTCGCCATCAACGCCATGGTGCGCGACGGCAAACTCAAAGCGCCCATCGTCATGGGGCGCGACCACCTCGACACCGGCTCGGTCGCCTCACCTTTCCGCGAAACCGAGTCCATGCGCGACGGCTCCGACGCCGTGGCCGACTGGCCGCTGCTCAACGCCCTGCTCAACACCGCCAGCGGCGCCTCGTGGGTCTCGATCCACAACGGCGGCGGCGTCGGCATCGGATACTCCCAGCACGCCGGCCAGGTCACCGTCGCCGACGGCACCGGGCAGATGGCCCGCCGCATCGAGCGCGTCCTCACCAACGATCCGGGCATCGGCGTCGCCCGCCACGCCGACGCCGGCTACGAGGAAGCGATCGCTTTTGCGGACAGCAGAGGCGTGACAGTTCCCATGAAGAAATGAATCTCCCGCCGCTTTGAAGGGGTGCGGCTTCCAGCCCCGCGTTCCAGGCTTGATACGTGAACGGCTTCAGCCGCTGAGGTGTTTTCAGTCGCCCTAAGATGGCCTGCGGGCCCGCTCAAGGCCCAGTAGAAAAACCTTAGTACTTGATCCGACCGGACTAAGCCTCTCCCCCTGCTCCCCTGGGGCCAAGCACCCTCACCCGCTAGGACTAAGTCCCGATTCTCCGCGCAGCCGCGCATCGCTACTCTCGCCGCGTTCCCATCCGGAGAGTCGCTTGCGCTTCCGCCGAGTTCTCGCCGCCGTGCTGCTGTTCGCCGCCACCGCCTTCTCCCAGACGCAGGACTTCACCGTCGTCGCGCTCCCCGACACGCAGCACTACTCCAAGTACTACCCGGCGATCTACGCCGCGCAAACGCGCTGGATCGTGCAGAACGCCGCCGCGATGAACATTCAGTTCGTCCTCGGCCTGGGTGACATCGTGGACGACGGCGAGCAGAACTTCCAGTGGCAGAACGCAGACGCCGCCGTGCGCATTCTCGACCAGGCCGGCATGCGCTATGCCATGGCCATCGGCAACCACGACTACATGTTCGGCAGCGTCAGCTCGCGCGACGCCACTCTGTTCAACCAGTACTTTGGCCCGCTGCGCTATCACGGCCGCTCGTACTACCGCGGAAGCTATCCTGCTGGCTCCAACGAAAATTTCTGGACGGTGTTCGACGTGGCCGGCGTGCCCTACCTCGTCATGCTGCTCGAAACATTTCCGCGCGACGCGGCGCTCAACTGGGCCGCGTCGGTGCTGGCCGCCAACCGCGACAAGCAGGCCATCATCGTGACGCACTCCTACATGTTCAAGGACAATTCGCGCATCGGCCGCTGCGACTCGAACACGGCTGCCTCGTTCGGCGTCGCCCAGGACAACGACGGCGACCAGATGTGGTCCAAGTTCGTCAGCCGCCAGCCCAACGTCTTCCTCGTGCTCAACGGACACACCAACGGCGCCGGCCGCCGCGCCGACATCGGCACGAACGGAAATCTGATCAGCCAGGTGCTCGCCGACTATCAGGACGATCCGCACGGCGGCAACGGCTGGCTGCGCATCCTCAAATTCCGCCCGGCGCTGAACCTGATCGAAGTGCGCACCTACTCGCCCTACCTGAACCAGTGGCTCACCGATTCGAACAACCAGTTCACGCTCAAGATTCACGACTGGCCGGCGAGTTCGAGCGGAGCTCTTGAGGGCCGCGTGCGCTCCAGTTCGTGCGCCCCGCTCAGCGGCGTGACCATCTCCGCCGGCGGCCACTCCACCGTGACCGGCGCACAAGGCCTGTTCTCTCTCCCCCTGCCCGCGCCTGCCGCCTACACCGCGACCGCGGCCAAGTCCGGCTGGAAAAGCGGATCGGTAAGCGCGTCGGTCCCGCGGGCGTATCCGGCATGGGCCGATTTCTTTCTCGCAAGCGCTTCGCCTTCGACGTCCTGCACGCTCAGCAGCGTCTCGCCCTCGGTGACCATCTGCGCGCCCACGGCCAGCGCAAGCGTCAGCTCGCCGGTCCGCATCACCGGCGGTGCCACCAGCAGCGCTGGAGTGCGATTCGTGCAGGTATATGTAGACGGCCTGAAGGCGTATGAGGCCCTGGCGCCAACTCTCGACACGAGCCTGCCCATCTTGCCGGGCACGCACCGCCTGACCGTCCAGGCCGGCGACAAAGCCGGCGCCATCTTCAAGCAGACGATTTACATCACCGTGAAGTAATGGTTTTCCTGGAATGTGGCCTTGGCCATCCTGAATTATTGAGGAGTCATCCTGAGCACGCGCTGTTTGCGGGCTCAGGACCTATGTAGTCGTGAGCGCCGCCACCATACCGTATGGAGCCCGGTCGCCCTCGACCGGGCTCTTGCTTGAGGTATTCTTTCCTGCAACTACAGCGAGCCCACAAACTTGGCACAACCTTCAGCACGCACTAATCAGCCGCTCCTCCTAACCCACATCGGCCAGCTCCTCACCCTGCGCTCGGAAAGCAGCCGGCCCAACTCCCTGCGCCGCGGCGCTGCCATGCGCGACCTTGGCATCATCGAGGACGCGGCCGTCCTCTGCGCCGGAGGCAAGATCGTCAGCGTCGGCGCCATGCGCGATGCCGCCCGCGATCCCTGGCTCAAGCGGCATCGCAGGCAGGTCACGGAACTCGATTGCGGCGGACGCGTCGTCCTGCCCGGATTCGTCGACTCGCACACGCATCCCGTTTTCGCTGCGCCGCGTCTTGTTGACTTCGAAAAGCGCATCTCCGGGGCGACCTACGAAGAGATCGCCGCGGCCGGCGGCGGCATCGCCTCCAGTGTCAGCGCCGTCCGCAAGGCCCGGCGCTCTGAACTGGCTGCCAACGTCGCCAGAGCTCTCGACCAGGCCGGACGCCACGGCACCACCACCATCGAGTGCAAATCGGGATATGGCCTGAGCACCGAGGCCGAAATCAAGTCGCTCGAAGCAATTCGCGATGCCGCCCGCGCCTGGCCGGGAACGGTCGTGCCAACGCTGCTCGGTGCGCACGTCTGTCCGCCTGAACTGAAGTCGTTACCGGACAAATACTTACATGAAATAGTTAAACAAATGCTTCCACGTGCTGCGGAGGCGAAACTGGCTGCCTTTGTTGACGTTTTCATCGAACGCGGCGCCTTCACGCTCGAGCAGGCCGAGCAGGTCTTCACCGCCGCCGAAAATCTCGGACTGGGCGCGCGCGCGCACGTCTGCCAGCTCTCCCCCGGGGAACTGTGGCCGCTGCTGCGCTTCCATCCGGCATCGTTCGACCACCTCGACTGCGTATCGGACGAGGACATCGCGCAACTCGCCCGCCGCGATGTAGTCGCCACGCTCCTGCCCGGCGCCAACTACTTCCTCGGGCTCGGCGCTTATCCGCCCGCGCGCAAGCTGCTCGACGCCGGCGCCGCCGTCGCGCTCGCCACCGACTACAACCCAGGCACCTCGCCCACGCTGAACATGCAGTTCATCGTCTCGCTCGCCTGCACCCAGATGCGCATGTCGCCCGCCGAGGCCATCACCGCCGCCACCTACAACGGCGCCTGCGCCCTGAAGCTGCAAGACCGCAAGGGAAGCCTTGAGCCCGGCAAAGACGCCGACCTAACCATCTTCGACCTGCGCGACTGGCGCGAGATCGCCTATTGGTTCGGCGGCAACGCCTGCTGGACGGCCATTGCCGCTGGCGTTGCTGCATTGCCCAATCAATCTTGATCTGAGTCATCCGGCGCGAAGCGGAGGACCCCACCGCGGCCGGCGCCACTTCTGTCGCTCCGGGCTTTCCGGCCGCGCTCGATTTTCTGCCGCCCGAATCCGCTAGAATTGAGGGTTGCGGGCGAGCAGTCGCGAAGCAACGGCTGAATGTAGCCCAGCACGAAGTGCCGGGGGCAATGTGCACCGCGCGGCTGGGTCCTGCAGGGACGGCTGGGCCTTTTCGCTCACCGCGCCCGAGTTTGTCCGTCCATAACAGTGGATCACCATGCCCGGGGCCGTTCGTCCCTGAATCCGTCACCAGCCCGCAAGGAGTTCTCATGAAGCGCATTGCCGTTCTGTTGTTGCTCGCCTCGTCGCTCGCATTTGCTTCGCCGTACCGTCTGCCCGACGTCGCTACGCCCGAGCGCTACTCGCTCACCTTCGCGCCCGACCTGGCGGCGGCCACTTTCTCCGGCGACGAGACGATCTCCATCCGCGTGCTCAAGCCCACCGGAACGCTCACGCTGAACTCGGCCGAGATCGAATTCCAGCAGGTGACGGTCACGCAATCCGGCAAGACGCAAACCGCCAGGGTCACGCCGCACGCCGGCGCCGAAACCGTGGACTTCGCGCTCGACAAGCCTCTGGCCGCGGGCCCGGCGACCATCCGCATCCGCTACACCGGCGTCCTGAACGACCAGCTGCGCGGCCTCTATCTGGCCAGGACCGACAGGCGCCGCTACGCCACCACGCAGTTCGAAGCGACCGACGCGCGCCGCGCCTTCCCTTCGTTCGACGAGCCCGCGTTCAAGGCGGTCTTCGAAGTCGCCGCCGTGATTGATTCCGGCGACATGGCGCTCAGCAACATGAAGCAGGTCTCCGACACGCCCGGGCCCGCGGGCAAGCACACCGTGAAGTTCGCGCCGTCGCCCAGGATGTCGTCGTACCTGGTCGCGCTCGCGGTTGGCGACTTCGAGTGCGTCCAGGGCGGCGCCGACGGCATCCCCATCCGCGTCTGCTCCACGCCCGGCAAAAAGGACAAGCTCGGCTTCCTGCTCACCGTGGCCGAAGCGGTGATGAAGTACTACAACCAGTACTACGCGCAGAAATATCCCTACGGAAAGCTCGACATTTTGGGCATGCCCGACTTCGCCGCCGGCGCCATGGAGAACACCGGCCTGATCATCCAGCGCGACGTGCTCGTCGCCCTCGACGAAGCGACCGCGTCCATCAATCGCAAGAAGTCGCTCGCCCAGGTGCTCTCGCACGAGATGGCGCACCAGTGGTTCGGCGATCTCGTCACGATGGCCTGGTGGGACGATGTGTGGCTCAACGAAGGCTTTGCCACCTGGATGGAGAACAAGCCGCTCCAGGCCTGGAAGCCCGAGTGGAAGTTCGACCTCGACGAGATCTCCGACGCCGCCGTCACCATGAACGGCGACTCCAACGCCGCCACGCGCCCCATTCACGCCGCGCACGCCGAAACCCCGGCCCAGATCGAGGAGCTGTTCGATGGTGTCGCCTACGGCAAGGCCGCGGCCGTGCTCAACATGGTCGAGAGCTACGTCACGCCTGAGGTTTTCCGCGCCGGCGTGAACCTCTACCTGAAGCGCCACGCTTACGCCAACGCCACCGCCGCCGACTTCTGGAACGCCCTCACCGAAGTCTCGAAGAAGCCGGTCGACAAGGTCATGGCCACCTTCGTCAATCAGCCCGGCGTGCCCATGGTCAGCCTCGATCTCACCTGCGCGAACGGATCGGGCGTCGTGCAGCTTGCGCAGCAACGCTACTTCTACAACCCCACGCTGATGGAGAAGGGCAGCGACCAGACCTGGCAGGTTCCGGTGCGGCTCATCACCGGCGAACCGGCGCCGCGGACGGAAATCCTGGCGCAGAAGCAGCAGTCGGTGAAGCTCAAGGATTGTCCAACGTGGGTTTACGGCAACGCCGGCGCGCACGGCTACTATCGCACCGCCTACTCGCCTGATCAGGTGAGCAAGATCGCCCAACGCGCGCTGCATCATCTGAGCCCGGGCGAGCGCATCATGCTCACCAACGACGAGTGGGCGCAGGTGCAGATTGGCCGCCACGGCGTCGGCGAGTACCTGAACGTCGCCGCCAACCTCGCTTCCGACACGACGCCGCAGGTCGCCGACCTGGTCCTGTCGCGCCTCGAGCGCATCTACAACAAGATCGCCGTCGGGCCCGATCGCAACGCGTTCGAGGCCTGGGTGCGCAAGACGTATCGTCCCGTGTTCGACAAGATGGGCTGGAAGCCGGCCGCCGGCGAGGGTTACGACCAGCGGGCGCTGCGCGCCACGCTGCTGCGTATCGTGGGCGAGGTGGGCCGCGATCCCGAGGTCCTGCGCCAGGCGCACGATCTCGCTTTCGCCTATATCAAGGACCCGTCGTCCCTCGATCCCAATCTGACCACGGCCGTTCTCGACCTCGCCACGCTGAGCAACGATCCCGCGCTGTACGACGCGTTCATGGCGGAGCTGAAGAAGCCCGGTCCGCCCGATCACTACTACCGCTTCTTCAACCGCCTCGACGAGTTCGCCGCGCCCGCGCTGCTCGACCGCACGCTGAACTTCGCCCTCACGCCCGAAGTCCGCGCGCAGGACTTCCCGCTGCTGCTTTCCGGCGCCCTCTCCAACACCGACAGCCAGAAGCAGACCTGGGAGTTCATCAAGGCGCACTGGGAAGACATCAAGAAGCGCACGCCCGAAGCCGGTGGTCCGCTCGCGGGGCTGATTTCCGCGGCCGGGACGTTCTGCGATGCAAGCGCCGCCGAAGACGTGCAGCAGTTCTTCCAGTCGCATCCGCTGCCCGCGGCCGAACGCACCATGAAGCAGGCACAGAACAATATCCGCGACTGCGTCGAGCTGCGCAACGCGCAAGCGCCGCGCCTGGCGCGGTACCTGCGGCAGAACGGGACCGCCGCAGGCGGCTCGCAGTAGCATTGACCGTGGGACGCGGGCGACCTCGCCCGCGCGAACGGGAGCCTCTGGAGAGGCGCGGTGAACCGCGCTCAGTCGCTCGCCGCGGCGATCCTGCGGCTCGCAGCGGTCCATATCTCGCGCCACAGCTCGTCGCGTCCTGAGCCGGTCTTGGCGGAGTAGGGAAGGACGCGCTCGGTTCCCAGGTCGGTGCGCAAGCGCCGCAGCGCGTTGGCCAGCTCGTTGCCGCTCAGGCGATCGCTCTTGGTCGCCACCACCAGATACTCTCGTCCCGCGCCGCGCAGCCATTCCAGCAGCCTTCTGTCACTCTCCTGCGTCGGCGCTCGCGGATCAACCAGGGCGATGCTCAGCGCCAGCGCAGACCGCTGCGCCAGATACGGCTCGATGAAGCTCGGCCATTCGGCGGTGACTTCGCGCGGCAGCCTGGCATAGCCATATCCGGGAAGGTCGGCAAAGCGCAGCTCGGGTTCGGGACGTCCCTGGCGGCGCAGCTCGAAGAAGTTGATGGTCCGCGTTCGTCCGGGCGTGGCGCTGGTGCGCGCAATCTTCTCGCCGACGAGCGAGTTCAGCACGCTCGACTTGCCCACGTTCGAGCGCCCGAGAAAGGCAATCTCCGGCAGCGACGCCGCGGGAAACTGGCGCGCATCGGCGGCGGAAAGCACGAACTTGGCATGGACCTTGATCATCTTGTGGGTGAGACAGCGCAGAGACGTGGCTCGCTACGTCTCCCGCCCGCTACTCAAGCCCCAGCGGACGCTTGTTGTGGCGCTCGTCGACCTTCGCGGGACGGCGCTTGTTCCAGAAGTACAGACCGACAGCGACAACGACCCCGATCGGAATGCTGATGGCGATGAACACGCGCGCTGCCGGAAAGAACACCAGCATGATCGCGACGAACAACACCGCGACCAGCAACGCTGCCGTGCCTTGCGTCTGGCTCGGCGGCACGTGATGGAAGCCGGTGTCCATGAGCAGATTCTAGTCCAGATGCAAGGTGGTCGCCGGTTGTTGGTCGCCGGCCGTCGGTGGATTTGTGCGATTCAGCCCGGAGCAGTGCTGGGACCTCCAGTATCCAAGCCTCATCCCGAACGCGCGTTTTCCGCGCGCGAGGGACCTGAGGCAGCCTTGACGCAATCAAGGCCGGTCGCGTGGACCGCGGGCGCGCGCGCAACCGCTTGCCGTGGCGCTTTCGCGCACCGGTCCCTCGCTGCGCTCGAAGTGACAACGGTGAAGCTGAAAAGCCCCGCCAGGCGGGGCTTTTCACGTTCGGCCAGAGGAAAAGCTTACTGGTGAGTCGCGGGAGCTTCGGGTTGCGGGGGCGCCTGCTGGATGGCGGCCGGCGCTTCTTCCCGCATTTCGGGCAACGGGCCTTCCAGCGCCAGATTGAGCACCTGGTCCATGTTCTCGGCGAAGTGAAGTTTCATGGCACTGCGCAGGTTCTCGGGCACGTCGGCCAGGTCTTTCTCATTGTCCTTCGGCAGGATCACTTCCATGATCCCGGCGCGATGGGCGGCGAGCAGCTTTTCCTTCAGCCCGCCGATGGGCAGTACCTTTCCGCGCAGCGTGATCTCGCCGGTCATGGCGATGTCGCGGCGCACGGGTATGCGGGTGAGCGCCGAAGCGATGGCGGTAGCGATGGTGATGCCCGCCGACGGCCCGTCCTTCGGGATGGCGCCCTCGGGCACGTGCACGTGAACGTCAATGTTGCGGTAGAAGTCGCGCGCCAGGCCCAGGCGCTGCGCGCGCGAGCGGACGTAGGTCATGGCCGCCTGCGCCGACTCCTGCATCACGTCGCCCAGCTTGCCGGTCAGGATCGGCTTGCCCTTGCCGTCAACGATGGCCACTTCCGTGCTCAGGATCGAGCCGCCGACTTCGGTCCACGCCAGGCCGGTGACCAGGCCGACCTCGCTCTTTTCGTGCGCGAGCGTGTCGCGGAATTTTGGAACGCCGAGGAATTCGCCCACGTTCTCGGGGGTGATGGTGATGTTGTACGCCTCGCCCTGCTTGACGACCTTGCGCGCCACCTTGCGGCCAATGTTGCCGATCTCCCTCTCCAGGTTGCGCACGCCGGCTTCGCGCGTGTAGTTGCGGATGATCGAGGTGATGGCGTCGTCGGTGAAGGTGATGTTCTTTTCCGTCAGCCCGGTCGCCTGGCGCTGCTTGCGGACCAGGAACTGCTTGGCGATCTCGACTTTTTCCAGCTCGGTGTAGCCGTGCAGCCGCAGCACTTCCATGCGGTCCTGCAGCGCGGCGGGGACCGTGTGGATGACGTTCGCGGTGGCGATGAAAAACACCTGCGAGAGGTCGTATTCCACATCGAGATAGTGGTCCACGAACATGTAATTCTGCTCGGGATCGAGCACTTCCAGCAGCGCCGCCGACGGATCGCCGCGGAAGTCCATGCTCATCTTGTCGATTTCATCGAGCATGAAGACCGGGTTCTTGGTGCCGGCCTTCTTCATCATCTGGATGATCTGCCCCGGCAGCGCGCCAATATACGTGCGCCGATGCCCGCGGATCTCCGCTTCGTCGCGCACGCCGCCCAGCGACATGCGCACGAACTTGCGCCCCGTCGCCTTGGCGATCGACATGCCCAGCGACGTCTTGCCCACGCCCGGAGGCCCGACGAAGCACAGAATCGAGCCTTTCGGATTCTTGACCAGCTGGCGCACCGCCAAAAACTCGAGGATGCGCTCCTTGATTTTCTCCAGCCCGTAGTGGTCTTCGTTCAGGACCTTCTCGGCGCGATCAATCGAGCGGATTTCCTTCGACCGCTTCTTCCACGGCACCGCCAGCAGCCAGTCCAGGTAATTGCGCGAGACGGTCGACTCGGCCGACATGGGCGGCATGGCTTCCAGTTTCTTCAACTCCTGGAGCGCCTTCTCGTGAACGTCTTTCGGCATGCCCGCCGCGTCCACTTTTTTCTTCAGCTCGTCCCACTCGCTCTTTTCGCCGCGGCCCAGCTCCTTCTGGATCGCCTTGATCTTTTCGTTGAGGTAGTACTCCTTCTGCGCCCGCTCCATCTGCCGCTTCACCCGCGACTGGATGCTGCGGTCCATGTTCAGCTTCTCGATCTCGATGTCGAGCACGTCGGCAATGCGCGTGAGCCGCTCGGCCGGGTCGAAAATCTCCAGCAGCTCCTGCTTCTCCTCGATCGAGAGTTGCAGGTTCTCGGAAATCTTGTCGCTGAGCTTGCCCGGGTCCTCCATGCGGACCGCCGCGATCATGGTCTCGTAATTCAGCGACTGGCAGAGTTTGACGTACTGCTCGAACAGGGACGTCACCCGCTGCATGGCCGCTTCGATCTGCGGCGTGACCTCGACGTGGTACTTGGCGGTGCGGACCGTCGCCTGGAAGTAGCCTTCCGAGTCGGTGACCTGCAGGATCTTGCCGCGCTCGATGCCTTCGACCAGCACCTTGATGTTGCCGTCGGGGAGCTTCAACGACTGCACGATGTTGACGATCGTCCCAACCTGGTAAATCTCGTTTGGCTTGGGCTCGTCAATGGAGGCGTCGTGCTGCGTGGCGAGAAAGATTTTCTTGTCCGACGCCAGCGCCTCTTCCAGGGCGCGCACGCTGGACTCGCGGCCAACCACGAACGGGGTCATCATGTGCGGAAAAATGACCACGTCCCGGATCGGCATCATGGGCAGCTTGCGTGTGTCGAACTTTTCCTTTGGGTTCATGTCCTCGTTTCCCGTTGTTCGTTTCCCGTTCCCCGTGACGCCCCGCGAGCCTCGCGGGCTCGTTCCTTAGTCAGAGAATATCACGCCCGAAAGGGCACGTTAACAGACGGTGAACGCCTCCGGAATGGCACTTTCGTCACTTTGTTGCCTGATGAGAGACGTTACCAGGCAGAGTCGGTGTCCTTCAGCGGCGCCGTGACGAGTCCCGCGTGAGCTTGCCGCCACGGGTATCGCCTTGGGGCGAATTCTCTGTGGAAAACGCGGGCGGAACCGCTACTCAGGCTGGGCTTTGTACTGCTTCAGATCAACGTCGGTGACCGTCTCGCTGGGAACAAGGCGGTAATGGCGCTCTGCCGCAATGAGAATATCTCCGTTCTGTGCCTGGAACTCAAACATCGCAATCGTATTTTCCGGCATTGATAGTGCGCCAATCGGGCGACACACCAACTCGGGGAATCTCACGTTGCAGGCGGCGATGTCCTGCTCCACTTGGACGATCCCCAAACGGTCCTTCCCACCCTTGGCTTGAACCGGAAAAACGTAGTGAACGCCGCGCTTGTCCACGCCAACATATAACTCATCAATCTCAAGCTGACCAATCTCGGGCACGGTCGTTCGAAGGTGACTTTGCAGAGCGTAACAAGTGACGCCGGTGAAAATGTCGAGCAGCCGGTTGTAGCGCACCCGGGCAAGTGTCGCCTGCTCGTCAGTCAGGGCATACTTCTCAACGAGCCCCGGCGTGCCGTCGGGTACTTTTATGACCGTGTACTGCGGATTGGGAACTATTGCGCGATCATAAACTAGCTCGAATTTGTATTGCGCGGCGCCTGCACCCTTGATCTCCCAGCGTTTACCAGCTGGCGCTGTTCGTGTGATGCCTTCAGGGAGATACGCACGATATCGGAACGAGTAGATTATGTCGCCGAGGTTCTTTGGCAGCTTGATCCGTAGTTTCTTGGCTGTGGATTCCAGCTCGGTTCGAGTGAATACAAACGACTCATGGCCGCCCTCGTAATGCGCCTTAAAAATGCGTTCAATGAGGGCAGCATAGCGATTGGGTTTTTTCCCCAGCCTCCTTGTTCGCTTCTTTGTCATCACGCTCCTGGCCACCGGAGCAGTAGCACTTCCTCGCGCATCTGCTCGCGCGTCGTAGTTGAAATCCGCGTCCGGAATAGATCAATGCCGAGGACTTCGTATCCAAGCGAGCGTGAGATTTCGGCTAGTATCTGGCCCGTTCGAATCAAAACGCGGAAATACGAGGCTTGGTCGCCGACAACATAGGCAAGATGGGCTCCCGGCTTGAGGATCTGTCGAAGCCCCGCAAGATGGCGCTGCATTCCGCCAAAATAGAGCTTAGTGAGGCGGGCATAAAGGCGCTCAAATCCGGACGTTTTCCCCAATTCTTTTCTCCGGCGCTCTATCTCAGTTGCCAGATCCGCTACTGTTGCGTTATCGGATACGACTTCGTCGTCGGTGTCCTTCCTGAAGACACCCCGCGTGTTGGAGCGCAGCAACCCTTGTTTCATCTGCCGAAGCTGTTGCTTATCCCGTAAAAAGCCCAGCATCACCGACTCGAGGCGTGTCGTCCGCGTATAGTCCTTTTCGTTTGGGTACGGCGGAGACGTGATCACGGCTTCCACGCTCGCTGCGGGCACCAGCGCGGTTGCATTTCGGGAGTCTGCGTGCAACACCCGTGCACGGGTAGCACTATCCCGAGACAATGTCGCGAGGTCGCTCTGGATTTGCCGCACTCGCGCCAGCCAGGGACCTATCACCGGCGCATCAGACTTCATACCGCGAACACCGACTTCCGGTCCAAAGTGCAGGTTGCTGGCATCCTGAACCAAAGTGCTCGCGAGCGCGAGGCGCAGATGCCCATCGAACGGCGCTGGTCCCGCTTTTTCAAGACACTCCAGCAGAACGAGGGCCTTATGCAACGGCAGTGGGCTTATCGAATTCGTGAGCAGTAGCTTCTCGGATTCAGGCGGCAGCCTTCGCAATTGGGATGTCGCTGGCGCTGTGAAGAGGGCGCCGGCTTGGTCCTGAATGCCCTGAGAACTCAGTATGTCACTCGCCGCTTCTGCGATACCGCAGGCTTGGTGCCACATAGCGTTCTGGTCAATATCCCATGTGACCTTCACCCCGGCCGCGAAGGCGGCCATCGGATTAGCTTCGATGCCAACGCTCGGAATGCCGAGTTTCTTGGCTTCGACCACGGTCGTTCCCGTGCCGCAGAACGGGTCCAGCACGGTCCCGTCGCCTCGGTAGAATGCCTCAGCGTAATGCCTGACTAGATGCGGAGGAAACGACAGAACAAACCGGTACCAGTCGTGCGCGACCCGATCAGCTTCCAGGAGGCGGTTGGGATCGCGCTGTGACGTCAACAGACGGGTTATCTGAACCGCGCTGTCGATGTCAGGGGATACCATTTCCGGCAATGTACCATACCGGGTCAAATGACCCTACAAGGGGCACTTGGCAGTCCAGTCGTTTTCTATGAGCTATGACGATAGCTCTGCATTTGCTAGTTAAATGTCTATAAGATATAGCACATGCTGTTGGCATATCTTGTCGCTTGCCTTTCCACAGGCTTTTACCCTACGCTGGCTGCATCCCTTGCAAAACTGAAATCGCAATGGCGCAAGTCCTTTGCACGACGGATCTTGCGTGTAACTCCTTTAGATGATCGGATCACCCACGGATCCCCACTCGCAACTTGTTGCAAACACTAGAAGCACCGGAAGGGGGTATATGCCCACCAAGAAGCCCGGCGGACGCCTCGTTGCCGCCGACGCCGCGCCACGCTGCCAGCACATCCGCGTCACCGGAGCGCGCTGCGGTTCGCCCGCCATCGCGCTCCAGGACTACTGCTACTACCACCAGCGCCTGCGCGACGACCACGCGCCCCAGCTCCCGCTCATCGAAGACGCCGCTTCCATCCAGCTCGCCATCCAGCAGGTTCTGCGCGGCCTGAACACCGGCATGATGGAGTACAAAGTCGCCGCCCTCATGCTCTACGGCCTGCAGACAGCGGCATCCAACGTCCTCCGCGTCCGCGAAGAATGGGAAGCCGCCTGCGCTCAGCTCGGCGATTTCGACGCGCTGCCATCCGCCGTCCGCCGCGCCCGCCTTGGCGCTGCCAAGCACACGCGCCGATTGCCGCAAGCCGAACCCGTATCCTCGAACGCACAAATCGCGTCCTCAGCATGACCCGAAAACGAATCGCGTAGCATGGAACACATAGGCGCCGGACGCCTCGTCCGGCGAGGCCAAGGGAAGCTTGGCTGGCTCTTTGACAACTTGACGAAGCAGGCCGGAGCTGCAAAGCCCGGTCGAGGCGACCGGGCTCCGTTGGAACGACTTTTCGCCCTCGCCGGGCTGCGCTCGGCCTGCCCGGACAAGACGTCCGGGCCTACGTGCGTTATCCCGCTTTTTCCATTACCGCGAGGGAGACGTCGCGTTTCTCGACCATTTCCTTGGTGACCTCGAATTCCTTGACTCGCTTCTGCGAGGGCAGGTGGTACATGAGGTCGAGCATGAGCTCTTCCAGGATCATGCGCAGGCCGCGGGCCCCGACTTTGCGCGCCAGGGCTTCGCGGGCGATGGCGTGCATCGCGTCGTCGGTGAACTTGAGCTTGACGTTCTCGAACTCGAAGAGCCGCTGATACTGCTTGATGATGGCGTTGCGCGGGCGCGTAAGGATTTCGACCAGCGCCTTCTCGTCGAGGTCGTTGAGCACGCCGACCACGGGGAGGCGGCCGACGAATTCGGGGATGAGGCCGAACTTGATCAGGTCCTGCGGCTGGACCTGCGCGAGCAGTTCGGTATCGCGCTTGACGGCGGGCACGGCGGCGGCGACGCCCGGCTGGCCCTGGGCGTCGTCGCTGCGGAAGCCGAGCGACTTCTTGCCGACGCGGCGGCCGATCACTTTTTCCAGGCCGACGAAGGCCCCGCCGCAGATGAACAGGATGTTCGTCGTGTCGACCGGGGTGAACTCCTGGTGCGGATGCTTGCGTCCGCCCTGCGGAGGCACGTTGGCGATGGTGCCTTCGAGGATCTTGAGCAGGGCCTGCTGCACGCCCTCGCCGGAGACGTCGCGCGTGATCGAGGGGTTCTCGTCTTTGCGGCCGATCTTGTCGACTTCGTCGATGTAGATGATGCCGGTCTGGGCGCGGCCCACGTCGCCATCGGCCGCCTGGAGCAGCTTCAGGATGATGTTCTCCACGTCCTCGCCGACGTAGCCGGCTTCGGTGAGCGTGGTGGCGTCGACGATGGCGAACGGCACGTCGAGCATTTTGGCCAGCGTCTGCGCGAGCAGCGTTTTGCCCGTGCCCGTCGGGCCGATGAGCATGATGTTGCTCTTGGTGAGCTCCACGTCGCCGTTGCGCTGGCGATTCATGTGGATGCGCTTGTAGTGGTTGTAGACCGCTACGGCGAGCTTCTTTTTGGTCTGCTCCTGGCCGATGACGTACTCGTCGAGGAAGACCTTGACCTCCTGCGGCTTGGGCAGGTGGTTGGGCGCGGCGGCGGAATGGGTCTCAGCGCGGTCGTCTTCGAGAATGGAGTTGCAGACGGCCACGCACTCGTCGCAGATGTAGGCTCGCGGGTAGTCGCTGGGCGAGGAGATCAGCTTCGCCACTGCGTCCTGGGACTTGTGGCAGAACGAACATTTAAGGACTTCGTCGGTGCCGGACCGGGATCTCACGTTACTGCTCCTTCTACCACAAAAACGTCCGGGCTGGTGCCCGGGAATCACCTGAGTACAGGGCGATCTTTCTATCGCCGGGGCCAAAGCCCTATCTCTCGTCACGGCGTGTTCACCGGGCCAAAGCCCGGTGCTTCCACCGGAGACGTAGCAAGCTATGTCTCTACGACTTCACTTGTGTTCAAAAATGATGTCGTCGATGATGCCGTACTCCTTGGACTGGTTGGCGTTCATGATGAAGTCGCGCTCCACGTCCTTCTCGACCTTGTCGAGACGCTGGCCGGTGTGCTTGGCCATGAGCTGGTTGATGATTTCGCGCATCCGGAGGATCTCGCGCGCGTGGATGTCAATGTCGGTCGCCTGGCCGCTGATGCCGCCGCCCATGATGTGCGGCTGGTGGATGAGGATGCGCGAGTTGGGCAGGGCGAAGCGCTTTTTGGGCGCGCCGGCGGCGAGCAGCAGGGCGGCGAAGCTGGCCGCCTGGCCGATGCAGATGGTCTGCACGTCGGGGCGGACGAACTGCATGGTGTCGTAAATCGCCATGCCGGCGGTGATGATGCCGCCGGGGGAGTTGATGTAGAGCTGGATGTCCTTCTCCGGGTCTTCGGCCTCGAGGAAGAGCATTTGCGCGATGACCAGGTTGGCGACGGCGTCGTCAATCGGCGTGCCGATGAAGATGATGTTGTCGCGCAGCAGCCGCGAATAGATGTCGTAGGCGCGTTCGCCGCGGCTGGTTTGCTCGATGACCATGGGGACTAGCATGGTTGGGGGATTCCTTTCAGACCTGGTTCGACGCGCATGCGCGTTCGATCGGGATCGGGAGAGACAAGGTCACGGCAGAGCCTCACGCCGGGCGGCGGTAGAGAAAATCAAGGGTCTTTTCGCTGCGGATTCTGTTGCGAATTCTATCGAGCGCGCCATCCTTCGTCAAACGCGCGCGCACGCTTTCGAGGGGCTGTTTCGTCTGCTCGGCGACGGCGGCAAGTTCTTTTTCCAGCTCCTCGTCGGTGACCTCGATTTTTTCCTTGTCGGCGATGCGGTCGAGGATGAGCGAGGTCTTGACCTCGCGCAGGGCGGCGTCACGCTGGCTGGCGCGCAGGCGCGGGAAGTCCATTTTCTTCATGTCCTCGGTGCGCATGCCTTGAGCGGCCAGGGCGCGGAGTCCGCGCTCGAGGCGCACGTCAATTTGGTGCTCAACCAATGACTCGGGAACGGGGAATTCGTTGCGGCGGACCAGCTCGTCGAGGAGCTTTTCCTTGGCGGCGTGCTCGGCCTGGTGCTGCTTTTCATGCTCCATGCCTTCGCGGACGCGCTTGCGCAGGTCGTCCACGGTCTGAAAGTCAGGGCTGAGCTCTTTGGCGAAGGCGTCGTTCAGTTCGGGTAGTTCTTTGCGCTTAATGCCTTTGACGCTGAGGGTGTACGTGAAGGTTTTTCCGGCGAGCCGCTGGTCGGTGAAGTCTTCCGGATAACTGACGTCGAAGGTGCGCCGGTCGCCGGTCTTGGCGCCGCGCAGGTTGGCGCTGAACTCGGGCAGCGTGTTCTCGCCGCCAACGTTGACCAGAACCTCGTCGAGGTGGACAGGGTTGGTCTTGCCGGCCCCGGACCTTTCGGTTGAGACGGACGCTTCGTTCGCGGCGTCGGTGGCCGCTTCGGACTTGGGCCGGCCGCTGAGCTCGACCTGGGCGAAGTCGCCGTCGGCGATGGCGCGGTCTTCTTCCACGGCGGCGTAGGTGGCGTGCTGCTCGCGGAACTGGCTGATCTGCTGCTCGACGTCGGCGTCGGAAACGGAAGTGTCGGCGCGCTCGGGGCGGAGTTCCTGGTAGCCCTGGACTTCGATCTCAGGGAGGACCTCGAAGCTGGCGGTGAAGCGCAGGGGCTCGCCCTCTTTGACGTCGGCAAGGTTGGTGACGCGAGGCTGGGAGACCGGATGGATGCCCTGGCGCTCGGTTTCCTGACGGAAGTAGCGCGGGACCAGCGACTCGACGACCTCGCCGCGAATGTCGCTGGCGAAGCGCTGCCAGAGGATGCTGGCCGGGACCTTGCCTTTGCGGAAGCCGGGCAGGCGGGCCAGCTTCTGGTACTTGGCGACGGTGGACTGGAGCTCGCGGGAGACGACGTCGGCCGGGACTTCGACCTGGATCTCGCGTTTGCAGCCGTTCTGGGTTTCGGTGGTCAAAATTTGAGGCGGAACACGGCGCGGGGCGGCGCGCGCGGGCCAAATAAAGAATATAAAGCGCAGCGTGAGAAGTGGTCAAACGGGGGAACGGCCAGCCGCAGAGGCGCCTGCGACGCAGCCACTTCGCCCAGCGAGCACGGCGCGAGCAGGGATGCTTCGACTCGCGCTTCGCGCTCGCTCACCATGACACCGATAAAGTGTGGCAATGGCGGGTTGGCTGACAGTAGGGATGCTTCGACTCGCGCTTCGCGCTCGCTCAGCATGACACCGATAAAGTGTGGCAATGGCGGGTTGGCTGACGGCAGGGATGCTTCGACTCGCGCTTCGCACTCGCTCAGCATGACACCGATAAAATGTGGCAATGGCGGGTTGGCTGACAGTGCTGAACGATGAAGTGGTGGCGTGCCGGTTGTGTCCGCGGCTGGTGGAGTATCGGGAGCGGGTGGCGCGGGAGAAGCGGCGGGCGTACATCGAGCAGGAATACTGGGGCAAGCCGGTGCCGGGATTCGGCGATCCGAAGGCGCGCGTGCTGGTGCTGGGGCTGGCGCCGGGAGCGCACGGGTCGAACCGAACGGGGCGTCCGTTCACGGGTGATGGCTCGGGCAACTTCATGTATCCGGTGCTGCATGAGACGGGGTTCGCGTCGCAGGCTGCGGCGACGCATCGCGGCGACGGCCTGGAGCTGCGCGATCTGTACATCACGGCGACGGTGCGCTGCGCGCCTCCGGCGAACAAGCCGACGCCGGCGGAGATTGCGGCATGCGCGCCGTTTCTCGATCGCGAGCTGGCGGGGCTTGGAAACGTGCGGGTGGTGGTTGCGCTGGGGAAGATCGGGTTCGACGCGTACCTGGATTACGCGAAACGGCGCGGCGTGATCGAGCGGAAAAGCGCGTACAAGTTCGGGCACGGGGCGGAGTACATGCTGCCGGATGGGCGCGCGCTGCTGGCTTCGTATCACCCGTCGCAGCAGAACACGCTGACGGGGAAGCTGACGCGGGAGATGTTTGTGAAGATTTTCCGGCGGGCGCGGGCGCTGGCTGAACCGCGGAGACGCGGAGGGGCGGAGAAAAGCGCAGGAACCATATTTCACCGCGGATGAACGCCGATGACGCGGATCATTCTTGTTCGATCGAGCTCTTGTTCGACCGAGTTCCGATCAGCGTTCATCCGCGTTGATCCGCGGTGCGTCGTTTCTGGCGTTCACCAGGCGGTTGATTTCGATGATGGCGATCCATTGGCCGCCGCGGGATTCCTGCCAGGTGAGGCGGCCGGCGAGGACCTGGGCGGCGAGTGCGGGCGGCAGGTCGCGGTGGTAGTCGAACCAGCGCTGGTGCGCGCGCCGCCAGAATTCCCAGCGATCGAGCAGTGAGCCGCGCGGCGGTTCGTACTTGGTGGAGAAGACGAGGGCGACGTCCCAGTCGTTGCGCTGCGCGGCGGCTTCGAGCTCTTCCAGGGTGAAGTTTTCGATCCGCAGCACGCGTGCCGGCCAGGGAACGTAGCCGAGATAGGGGCGGGTGAGCTCGTCGGAGGCGGGCCAGGCAGTGAGGACGCGGGGATTGTAGTTCGGCCTTTGGAAATGGCGCGCTGCGTCCTCGTGGAGGACGACGAAGTCGCGCCAGGCGAGGTTGTCTTCCGGGGCAAAGCGGTAGGGCGGATTGACGAAGAGGGCGAGGACGAAGCAGGCCGCGACGAGGGCGATGGCCGCGGGCCAGTACGGCAGGCGGCGCCATAAAGTGGAGACACAGATCAGGATCACCAGCGGGACCACGGGAAGCATGTAGCGGGCGAGGAGCGCGCCGCCGACGAGCGAAAACGCAACGACGTGGGCGAGGATGACGGCGGCGAAAGCGAATTGCGTGGGGATGGCGATGCGTGGACGCTCGGAATCCTCAGCCTCCGCCAAAGGATGGCGGAAGGGTGAGATCCCCGCTTGCCTGGACTCCGAAGGCGCCGGCGGGAACATCATGGCCAGCGCAGTGGCGATGGTCAGGACGTAGAGGTTCATGTGTCCGAGGGCGTGCCAGAGGCGCTGCGGCAGGGCGAAAAGAAAGCGCGCGGGCGAGAGTGTCGCGCCCAGGTTGTAGCTGGTGAAGGCGGGGTCGCCGAAGAGATGTCCGGTGTGGAGGCGGACATAGAGGAGCCAGAGGGCGAGTGGGAGGAGTGGAAACAGGAGGGCTGCGTAGTCGGCGAGCGGGCTACCTGAGGGTTTGTCGGGGTGCGGGCTGTCGTTACCCCGCGATCGCGCCGGTGAGGAGCGAGGCGCGAACGTGGGGCACCAACGATTCGATATTGCTTCCCAGAGAAGTATGGCGAGGGGCGTGATGATGGCCGTTTCTTTGGCGAGGACGGCGAGGGAGAAGAAGACGGCGGAGCGGAAGCGCACAGTTCCGAAGTAAGAATCGAGGCCCCAGAAGATGAGCGCTGCGACGGCCATGTCGAGTTGCGCCATCGCGGACTGCGAAAAGAAAACTGGATAGACGGCGGTGAGGGCGACGGTGGCGAACGCGACCGTGTCATTCGAAATGCGGCGTGCGAGTGCGAACAGGCCGGTGAGGGCGAGCGCGGCCCATGCCAGCATGACAATGCGCGTGGCGACTGGGGAGAACCTTGTCAGCTTCCAGGCAAGCGCGATGGAAGCAGGAACCAACGGCGGATGCGCGCTGGCGGCCACCGAATGCGGAAGCAGGCTGCCGATGAGGAGCAGATCGCGCGCGGCGGGGATGTAGTAGCCGGCTTCGTCCCAGAAGTAGGGAAGGGAGAGCAGTGGGGCGTGGAGTGCGATGAGGACGCTGCAGAGGGCGAGCGTGAGCGGAAGACTCTTCTTCAAATCAATTCAGTTTCCGGCGTGGCGAGTATATCGCTCCCGATCGCGCCTTCCTCGCGTTGCTCGGTCGGCGCGATTCTCATTCCAGGTGCTCTAAACGGCACGGCTGAAGCCGTGCCCCTTCAAAACCCGATCGACGCGCTTGGCAAGAGACACGCTCAGTGCACCGGCCCGGCGGCCATGCGCGGGTCGAGCTTGATTTCGCCGAAGGCCTGCTCGTAGTTCACCATGTTCTGCTGGAGCACGGCGAGCAGCGCCTTGGCCTGCTGCGGGCTGAGGTAGATGCCCTGAAAGTTGCGCACCTCAACCTGGGTCTCGCTTTGCGGTTGCAGCGTGCCGAAGACGAGAAAGAAGTCCCACACGTTGACGCGCACCTGCACGCTGTTGGCGTAGGACTCGCGGTAATCGGCGGCGTTGGTGAGCTTGATTTCCGGCTGTCCAGGGATGTTCATGATGCGGACAGCATAAATGAAAACGGAAGGTTTGAACCGCGGAGGCGCGGAGGAAATCTTTCTCGGTCATGGAAGGGGCCAGCTTGACGCGAACATCGAGTGTGGCCGAGAAGCCTGGAGCGGGACGGAAGGGATGAACGGCGTCGGGGTCCGTCGGCCGCGAAGGGCGCGACCTCAGGATGACCCGGGAGGAACGTCCGGGGCGGGTTGGCGACGGGCGAGGGCGCCCGTCGGTGCATCGTAACGGAGTGGTGGCCAGCTCGCGGACGACGAGGCGTCCGCGCCGCATGGTCCGTGGTAGGTGGTGCGAAAGGGGGGACTCGAACCCCCACGGGGGTTACCCGCCAGATCCTAAGTCTGGTGCGTCTGCCAATTCCGCCACTTTCGCACGGGTCAATGATAGGGCAGTTCGTCGCGCAATGGCGAGCGCGGCGAACCTGTGTCGTCCCTGGCAAGGTTTCACGTTTCTTGTTTCATGTTTCACGAAAAACAGCGGGGCCGCGCGAGTACGATAGTTTTGGGCAGGGATAGATGATCAAACTCAGCGAAAAGGCGGGGCGGATACAGCAGTCGGAGATCCGCATCATGTCGGTGGAGTCCGAGCGGGTGGGCGGGGTGAACCTGGCGCAGGGGATCTGCGACACCGAGGTGCCGGAGCCGGTGCGGCGCGAGGCGCATGCCTCGATCGAGCGCGGGCAGAACCAGTACACGCGGCTGGACGGGATCGGCGAACTGCGGCAGGCGATTGCGGCGAAGATGCGCCGCTACAACCGCGTGGAGTGCGATGCGGAGAGCGAGATCGTGGTCACGGTCGGGTCGACGGGCGGGTTTTACTCGGCGTGCCTGGCGGTGCTGAATCCCGGCGACGAGGTAATCCTGTTCGAGCCGTTTTACGGCTACCACCTGCACACGCTGGAGATCGTGGGCGCGAAGCCGGTGTTCGTTACGCTGCGGGCGCCGGACTGGAGGTTTGCCGCATCGGACCTGGAGCGTCTGATCACGCCGCGGACGAAAGCCATCGTGGTGAACTCGCCGGCCAATCCCTCGGGCAAAGTGTTCACGCGCGAGGAGCTGGGCTGGGTGGCGGAGACGGCGGCGCGGCACGACCTGTTCGTGATCACCGACGAGATTTACGAGTACTTCCTCTACGACGGGCGCGAACATGTGAGCGCGGCGTCGTTGCCCGGCATGCGCGAGCGGACGATCACGATTTCGGGATTCTCGAAGACCTTCAGCATTACCGGATGGCGCGTGGGGTATGCGGTGTGCGCGGAGCGGTGGGCTTACGCGATCGGATACTTCAGCGACCTGGCGTATATATGCGCGCCGTCGCCGTTCCAGCGGGCCGTGGCGGCGGGGTTGAACGAGCTGGGCCCGGGGTTCTATCAGGCGCTGCAGGCCGAGTACGCGCACAAGCGCGAGCTGTTGTGCTCGACGCTGGCGGAGGTGGGGCTGACGCCTTCGGTTCCGGACGGGGCCTACTACGTTCTGGCGGATGCGACTGCGCTGCCGGGCACGACGAGCAAGCAGAAGGCGATGGCGCTGCTGGCGGAGACGGGCGTGGCGGCGGTGCCGGGCGCGAGCTTCTACCATGATGACGCGGGGGAGAATTTATTGCGGTTCTGCTTTGCGAAGACGGGTTCAGACCTGGAAGAGGCGTGCAGGCGGCTGCGGCGGTTGTGATTGGGCGTAAAGGGGAAGAGGGCGGAAGTTCAAGCTTTACGTTGAAGATTTCCGCTGTCGGCGGTTTCGCCAGCCGCGCGGGCGGTGGCCCGCGTCCACACGGTCCGTGGTCGCAGACTACGGCCAACACGATAGACGACGAGGTGGCGGAGGGTGGCGCCGGCCGCGACACGCGGCGATATCTGGAGGCCTCTTACGGGGCGTCGGTTCCTGGACGTCGCTTACTGAACCTGGGTGAGGCCGTTGTAGACCCATATCCCCGCGATCACGAGGATCAGCAGGCCCGACGCGGCGCCAAAGAAGCGCACGAACGGGGTGACGCGCTCCATCTTGCGGGTGTTCTCCAGTTGCTCTTCGCGCATGTGGGACTCAGCCTCATCGAGGAAAAGCTGATCGTCCTCATGGATGGCGAGGGTGCTGCGATAGATGAGCAGGATTACCAGAACGGTGGTGAGGCCGGCCCAGGCTATCAGTAGCATCGTCAAGGGGGACATGTGTCACCTCAGCTTGAGATCGTAGCCGGTCCCGCGTATCGGAGGGCCCGGCTGGTGGTTAGACGGCCAGCCGCCGGGTCGCGGTATGGGGGCCTGAGCAAAATTATAGACCTATAAGCAGAGCTGGGAGTCAAGAATTCCGGTCCAAACCGCGGGTCCGGGAGGGTGAGTCGGCAGGGGCGGATGTAACATCTAAAGACTTAGCGGGCGGCAGCCGTGGTTATTGAGCAAGATACGCGCGGCAGTGCCGCGGGAAACGTTTGTTATAATCCGTCCTGGCAGAGGAGAACACATGTCGACAACGACTCAAACCACACCCAGCACACCGCAAGCGCCGGTGAAGAAGGCGCCGCCGATCACCCTGACGCCGACGGCGATTGCCAAGGTGAAGGAGATCATGGGGCAGCAGAATCCGGTCCCGGCTGGACTGCGCGTGGGCGTGGTCGGCGGCGGCTGCTCGGGCTTTTCGTACTCGATGAGCTTCGAGAACGCGGCCGGACTGATGGACAAGACCTACGAGTTCGACGGGCTGAAGGTGTTCGTGGACGCGACCTCGGTGTCGTATCTGCAGGGCGCGCAGATTGATTACGTGGAGACGCTGGAAGCGGCCGGGTTCAAATTCGAGAATCCGAACGTGAAGAGCACGTGCGGATGCGGTTCGTCGTTCAGCGTGTAGGGGATTTGGTTTTGGGAAGGCGCGGCCACGGCCGCGCCTTTTCTGTTGGCGCGCGTTTTGCCTCGTTTCCGTGGTGGGCGCTGTCGTAGGCCCCCAACGTTAGCGCCGCCAGGAATGCAGCGCGAACGTGGGGCACGGTCGCGTCCACACGGTTCCGTGGTGGCGTGCCGACGGGCGAGGGCGCCCGTCGCTACAACGTGGAGGGTGGAGACGCAGCAAGCCAGGTCTCTACTGCGGTTTGGTTGGTTGCTGCGGCGTGCCGGGGCCCGTCCCGCCGGGGCCGGTGACGGGTTGGGCGCCGGGGCCGCGCTGCTGGCCGCCCTGTTGTTGCTGCGCGGCCGCGGCGGCGAGGGCCTGCGTATCGAAGCGCGGATCGTAGGTGAATTCCCACTCGTTGTAGTGCTTGTGGCCGTCCATTTCCTTCAAGGATTCTTGATCGCTGTTGCTGGAGACGCCCATGATGGGCGCGCCGCCGAACGTGCGTCCGGTGGCGCTGCCGGATGACGACGAGCCGGGCTGTCCTGCGGCGCCTTGGGTGGCGGTGGCGGGATTGGCGCCGGTGGCCCCAAGGATGCCGGCGGTACCGAAGGGATTGCCGACCGGCGTTCCGGGCGTGGAACCGAGATTGACGCCGGGCTGGCCGGCGTCGGCGATGGTGAAGGTCTTGGGGATGATCCTGGCTTCGCCGAGATGGATGATGCGCCACTGGTCGGAATTGGCGATGGGATCTTTGTAGCGCTTGCGCAGGAAGCGGACCTGATTGGTGTTTTCCAGTTCCTCGAGACGGGCGGGATAGCGTCCGGTCTTGCGGTAGAAGCGCTTGATGGCGCGGGCGTACTGCGTGCCGCGGTGCATCATTTCCTCTTCGCGGTCGCGGCGGATCTGGGTGGCGATGGCGGGAGCGATAGCGACGGCGGCGATCATCATGATGACCATCATGAGCATGATGACGAGCAGGACGTAGCCCGACTGCCGGGAACGGCGGCGGGTGCGGCGGAGTTTCGAGTTGCGAGTTTCGAGTTTCAAGTTAAGACCAAACGCAAAATCAAAAGCGAACCGCAAAGGGCACGAAGGCTAGAAGCCATCTCATAAATGTCTCAGCAGGACCAGAACGCACGCGAGCTGAACCATGCCGAGGAAGTTGGCCGCGTGGTACTCCCAGCGGGTGACCACGCGGCGATAGTTATGCA
>Ga0070741_10000981_pt1 | contig 93493 bp, 81 predicted proteins | sample Coa_R1_4_FD_66440 | JGI IMG/M metagenome (GOLD analysis project Ga0070741, IMG submission 66440) | Surface soil microbial communities from Centralia Pennsylvania, which are recovering from an underground coalmine fire - Coalmine... | ecosystem: Environmental > Terrestrial > Soil > Unclassified ...
AGTTCGAATGATCGGGGGACTGTTGAAATCGACCAGCCGGCTGGCGCTCGTTGCCGCGGCGGGTTTGTTCGTGGGTGGCGTGGCGATGCCGTCCGCCAAGGCAGCCGACCTTGGTGGTGACTGCTGTGCCGACCTCGAGGAGCGCGTGGCCGAGCTCGAGGCCACCACGGCGCGCAAAGGCAACCGCAAGATGTCGCTGACCATCTCTGGTCAGGTCCATCGCGACATCATCTGGTACGACGACGGCAAGTCGTCGAAGACCTACTATGGTCTGGACAGCACCAACTCATCGAGCCGCTTCATCTTCAACGGCAGCGCCAAGGTGACGCCGAAGGTGTCGATGGGCTTCGAGATCATGATCGAGATCGAGGCTGGCGGCACCTCCTCGAAGGTCAATCAGTTCGACGAGGACGGCAAGGTGGGCGGCCAGATCGCCGGCTCCGCGGCGCCTGCGGCCTCCTTCAACGCCGGCAACGTCGATCCCTACTTCGGCGACGCGCGCCGCGTGGCCTGGTGGATCGAGCACGCCGACCTCGGCCGCATCACGGTGGGCCGCTGGGAATCGGCAGGCGTGCTGGGCACCATCGACCTCACCGGTCACCTGTTCCTTGGCGCCAGCGGCAGCTTCTCGCTGTTGAACGGCGGCTTCTTCCTGCGCGGCAAGCAGGGCCAGTACTACGCGATGCAGTGGGCCAACATCCTCGATCCGGCGGCCAACAACCCGTCCCGTACCGAGGGCGTGCGCTACGACAGCCCGAGCTGGCATGGGTTCATCTACTCCGCGTCGATCAACGAGGCGGGCGACTACTGGGGCACCATGCTGCGGTATGCCAACGAGTTCAGCGGCTTCCGCCTCGCCGGTACCGTCGGCTACGAACAGGTCAGGGACCGCTCGACACCGGCCACCATTGACCCGACCTCGGCGGCCTTCACCGGCGCGGCTCCGGACGTCACGGTGACGGGCTTTGCCCTGTCGGCCATGCATGTGCCGACCGGCCTGTTCTTGCAGGGCCACTGGAACCACGTCGACTACAACGGGCCCAACCATGTGGCGAGCGGCTACTGGAACGACGGCGGCGGTGCGACGCAGAAAGACTCCTACCAGTGGATCATCCAGGGCGGCATCTCCAAGAACTGGTTCGGGTACGGCAACACCTCGGTCTACGGCGAGTACGGCAAGGCCACGGACTGGGGTGCTTCGGAAGCGGGCCGCAACTATGCCGGCACGACGTCGACGACGAGCTGCCCGGGACCTAATGCGGTCTGCTCGGCCACGATCGCCAACTTCACGGCCGTCAACGGCGTGACCGGGACCGACGTGAGCGTGTGGGGCATCGGCCTCGTGCAGAAGTTCGACGCGGCGGCGACGGACCTCTACATCGGCTACCGCCACTTCGATGTGGACATCAACTGCAACACGGCCAACTGCGGCAGTGCGGCGACGGGTGCCACCAATGGCCACCTGCCGGCCCTTGGCATCGACGTGATCGCGGGCGGCGCACGCGTCCAGTTCTGAACCCGGCTCTAGTTGAGGAACGAACAGATGTACAAGTTCAGCAAATTCGCCGCCGGGTCCGTGATCGCGGTCGCCGCGGCCGTCGGTGGCACCAGCGCGGTGCTGGCCGACGGATACACACCAGCGCGGAGGGTCGCCTACGAGCGTCCTTCCGACTGGAGCGGCTTCTACTTCGGCCTCAGTTCCGGCTATCAGTGGTCCAACATCGACACGGCGGCCGCTTCTAACCCGGCGGTCGGCTTCAGCAACTCTTACGACTCCGCAATTGTGGGCGGCCACATCGGCTTGCAGCACCAGTTCGGCAGCGTCGTGCTGGGTGTCGAGGGCAACCTGATCACGACGTTCCGCGAAAAGGGCGAGGTCGTGACCTGCCCCACGCCGAGCTTCACCTGCGTGACCACCCTGGAGGACATGCTGACCATCGGTGGTCGGGTCGGCTGGGCGGCTGGGCACTGGATGCCGTACGTCACGGGCGGCTATGCGAATGGCGCCTTCACCTACAGAGGTTCAACCAACGCGGTCACCCCGGTCGGTTACGACGAGGCCCGCTCGCGCAACAACGGTTGGTATATCGGTGGTGGCGTAGAGTGGATCGTGTCGCCGGGTTGGACGGCCGGCATCGAGTATCGTCACTACGAGTTCGATGACAACGTGACCAGCCCGTACTGCCTCACAGCTACGTGCTCGGGCGGGGCCGGTCCCAGCGTTCCTATCAGGGTTGACGCCTCGACGGACAGCGTGACGGCCCGCGTGAGCTGGAAGTTCGGTCGCGAGGCTCCCGCGCCCCTGAAGTAGGCACAGACAGCATCCGCAGGACACACGAATGCCGGGGGCCGCAGCCCAAAGCTGCGGCCCCCCCTTTGTTGGAGATTGGTGCAGGGGCGCGCGGTCCGCCCCGCATGGGATGGTTGGCATGGTTTTCGCTGGCCCGGAGCGACGGGAATCTGGTCTGTTGGTCCCGGCGGGCCGCAGAGGTTGCAACTTTTTCCCGCCCTGCGGCTCCACCGGGAATGCACAAGTTCGTGGCAGTTGCGCCACAATCGCCACCCAACACCCGTGTTTTGTAAAGGGATCATTTGCAGTTCATGCTGTACTCGACTAAGCGTGATCTACTTGCCGTCGAGTCGTACGGCAGGGCGTTCTTGAGATCCGACCGCCCGTCCCCGTTGAGTGCCACCAATGCCCGAGGGTTGCGGTGTGCGGGGGCCGAGCAGCAGGAAGCAAGCCCGGCGCTCCTCTTAGGAAGCTGCGCCGCGTAGCGCGTACCACCCTTCCTAGTACCGTTGCGTAAAGCGTTTCGCGTCCGATTCTCGGCGCCTGCGCAGATGTGCGCGCATGCGTCGTGGTTCGGACACGGAGCAGGCGCCGGGCCAGTGCGTGCTGCTTCCTGCATCAAGGCAATACAACTCTGGAGATGGATATGAACGGGGCACTGATGAGAGCGAGCAGTCGCTTCGCCATCGCCGCCGCTCTCGGGCTCGTTGTAGGCGTGGGCTCAGTCCGAGCGGCCGATCTCGGCGGAAATTGCTGCGCAGACTTGGAAGAGCGGATCGCGGAGCTCGAGGCCACCACGGCGCGCAAGGGCAACCGCAAGATGTCGCTGACGATCACCGGCCAGGTCCACCGCGACATCATCTGGTACGACGACGGCAAGTCGTCCACCACCTACTACGGCCTGGACAGCACCAACTCCTCGAGCCGCTTCATCTTCAACGGCAGCGCCAAGGTGACGCCGAAGGTGTCGATGGGCTTCGAGATCATGATCGAGATCGAGGCGGGCGGCACCTCCTCGAAGGTCAGCCAGTTCGACGAGGACGGCAAGGTGGGCGGGCAGATCTCCGGCTCCGCCGCGCCTGCGAACTCCTTCAATGCCGGCAACGTCGATCCCTACTTCGGCGACGCGCGCCGCGTGGCCTGGTGGATGGAGCATGCCGATCTCGGCCGCATCACGGTGGGCCGCTGGGAGACGGCGGGCGTGCTGGGCACGATCGACCTCACCGGTCACATCTTCCTGCCGGCAAGCTCGAGCTTCAGCCTGTTGAACGGCGGGTTCTTCCTGCGCGGCAGCACCGGTCAGTACTACGCGATCACGTGGGCGAACATCCTCGATCCGGCGGCGAACAACCCAGCCCGTACCGAGGGCGTGCGCTACGACAGCCCGAGCTGGCATGGGTTCATCTACTCCGCATCGATCAACGAGGCGGGCGACTACTGGGGCACCATGCTGCGGTATGCCAACGAGTTCAGCGGCTTCCGGGTCGCCGGTACGGTAGGCTACGAGAACATTCGCGACCGCTCGACGCCGGCCACCATCGACCCGACGGCGGCCTTCTGGACGGGCATCGCGCCGGACATCACGGCGACGGGCTTCGCCCTGTCGGCCATGCATGTGCCGACCGGCCTGTTCTTGCAGGGCCACTGGAACCACGTCGACTACAATACGCCGAACCACGTGACGAGCGGCTACTGGAACGACGGCGGCGGTGCGACGCAGAAAGACTCCTACCAGTGGCTGATCCAGGGCGGCATCTCCAAGAACTGGTTCGGTTACGGTAACACCACGCTCTACGCCGAGTATGGTCAGGCCACGGACTGGGGCGCGTCGGAAGCGGGCCGCAACTTCGTCGGCACGACGTCGACCACGACTTGTCCAGGGCCTAACGCGACCTGCTCGGCCGCGATCGCCAACTTCATCGGTGTGAACGGTGTGGTCGGCACGGACGTCAGCGTGTGGGGTCTGGGCATTGTGCAGAAGTTCGACGCCGCCGCCACCGACCTGTACGTCGGCTACCGCCACTTTGATCCGGAGATCACCTGCAACACCGCCAACTGCGGCAGTGCGGCAACGGGTGCCACCAACGGCCACCTGCCGGTGCAGGGTATCGACGTGATCGCGGGCGGTGCACGCGTTCAGTTCTGAACCCGGCTCTGTCTCCGACAGACGCACTTGAACGAGGAAGAAAGCAATGTTGAGCCTTAGACAACTCGTTGCCGGGTCGGCCATAATGGCTGCCGCGGCAATCGGCAGCGCCGGGCTGGCGCTCGCCGATGGGTATACGCCCCCGAGAAAGGTCACCTACGAGCGACCGGCCGATTGGAGTGGCTTCTACTTCGGCCTCCACTCCGGTTACCAGTGGTCGTCCATCGACGGGACCTTCAGCAATGGCGGAAGCGGGTCGTTCAGCGTCGACCACGACGACTGGTCAGTTGGTGCGCACATCGGACTCCAACACCAGTTTGGCGTCATTGTGCTCGGCGTGGAAGCCAACATCGACTCGCTGTTCCGCGGCGACGATGGGTCGACACGGTGTCCGAACCCGACGCTGAACTGCAACGTGCGAGTGGACGACATCATCAGTGTTGGCGGTCGTCTCGGTTATGCGGCCGGACATTGGATGCCGTACATCACGGGCGGCTACGCCAACGCGGCGCTTCACTATCATACCTCGGCGCTTGCGCCGTTCCCGTTCCTCAGCACAGAAGAGGCCCGGACGCGTAACGACGGCTGGTACATCGGTGGCGGCGTGGAGTGGATCGTATCGCCGGGTTGGACTGCCGGGCTCGAATATCGCCACTACGAGTTCGACAACACGTCGGTCACCACGTGGACGACCCAGGTCACGCAAGGTCAGCCGATTGAGCGGCTGACTATGAGCGCGGGCTCCGACAGCATCACGGCTCGCATGAGCTGGAAGTTCGGTCGCGAGCCCGCAGCGGCGCCTCCGCTCAAATAGCGATCGGGCAGGAAGCCAAGTACCCGGGGGCCTCGGCATCCTGATGCCGAGGCCCTTGGTGTTCGAAGGCGTGTTGCGCATTGGCAACATGACCCTGTGAACACAGGCTCACAGAGAAATCTTCGCAGGATCGTAACCCCTGTGGAAACATGCTTGCATTCGTGTATACGGAGCCCATGTGTGGCATTGCATTCGGCAACGGTCGGCTTGCGGGGTTACATGATTAGACCGATGCGTCTGATTGCTGTCGCAGCGCTGGCTGGGCTGTTTGCCTGGCCGGCGGGAGCGTTCCAGGAGGGCTCGAGCACTGGCGGCGGTCCCGAGAGCAAGCCTGCCGAGGCCGGAATTAATACCGAGGCGCCGAAGGCGGCTCCCGATGCGCGCAAGGGCCTTAGCCTGAAGGTGCCGGAGGTGAGCATCGGCCAGGGCGCGGGCACGGAGGTCCGTATCCCGGGGATCGGGGCCGTGGGCGTGCTGCCCAAGCTGGATTTCGGCCTTGAGCTGCTCTACGGCGCCACCGAGTCGCGGGGGCGGGCGGAGGAGAAGTCCGAGCCCGGCGACGTGCAGATCCGCGGTACGATCAAGCACAGATTCTGAGGGCCAGCGGGATTGCTTGGCTGGTTGAGAGAGCGCTCAGGCGCTCTTTGTGCTTGAGTGCCGCCGCAAGCAACAGCGTGTCCTGGGGGTGGATGAATGGGACCGTGGCCGGCGGCTCTCGTCCACGTTTTCACTGCGTTGGGCGCGGTGTGTGCCTTGGCTGCCACGCGCGCCGGTGCTGAAGGGTCCTGGGAGCAGGCATTCGCCTGGCTGGGCGTGGCCCTCATCATCGACGGCGTGGACGGCACCCTGGCGCGCATGGCCCAGGTTTCGGCCAGACTGCCCCGCTTCTCGGGGGAGCGGCTGGATTTCGTGATCGACTACCTAACGTACGTGTTCGTTCCGGCCCTCATCCTTTTGCAGTCCGGCTATTTGAGCGGCGCGTTCGGTGTGCTGCTCGCGGCTCTCATTCTGCTGTCGTCGCTCTTCCATTTCGCCGACACGGGCAACAAGAGCGAGGACCACTGCTTTGTCGGGTTCCCCGCCATCTGGAACATCGTGGCGTTCTACGTCTTCGCGCTCGAGATGCCGGCATGGCTTGTTTCAATTCTCATGCTCGGCTGCGTGGTGCTCACGTTCGTACCTCTGCGATGGGTGCACCCGATGCGGACGCCCTTGCTTTGGCCCGTCACGCTGCTGCTGACAGCGGTCTGGATAGTTACGGCGTTCCTGACCATCGTGACCGGGTTTCCGGCGGCGCCGCTTGCGAAATGGATCCTGCTGCTGGTGGCCGCGTATGGCGTGGGGCTTGCGCTCCTGCGGGGTCGCGTCTGGTGACCGTTTGCGGTCGAGCCCCAGGCGTCCGATTCGGATGGTGGCAATCCCCCTGTGGCGCGCGTGATTCACACGGCACAAAAACGTTCAGTTCGAGCATTTTTCGAGGCAGGCAAATCACGCAGCAGTTTAGCGTGGCGGAAAACCGTGATCCGCTCTGCGTCGGTATTTTGAGCATTGCCGGGTGTGCGACGAGCACCGGTCGACGAGGCGAATTGTGAGCGACGACGCAGACTTTTCCTTCGAGCCCGCCAAGGGGGGACGTCGTGTTTCGATGCTGGTCGCGGTCCCCGTCGTCGCAGGGTGCGCGGCGTTCGGGACGCTCGCCGGCATCGTTTATCCGCTGCGATCACCGCCAGAGGTCCAGCTGCCGAGCAGTGCTGCGCCTGCCTCATCTCCTCCGGCGCCGCACGTGCGTGGGGCCGCCTCGAAGGCCGCGGGACCCAGCGAGGCGCCTGCGACGCCGGGGCCTGCGGTACAAGTCCCTGCGAAATCCCCTGTGACTCCGGAGCCGCCCCTGAGGTCGGGGCAGGTGAAGGCGCCGGTGCCCGCCGCCGCACCGCCAGCCGAGGAACCCCCGGCTGTTCGGCCTCCGGACGCGCTCAAGACCGGCTCGGTGGAGCCGCCGTCCCGTCCGGCCGCCGAGGAGCCCGCGGCGGGGCCTTCCGAAGCTTCGACGCGCCCCACCGCCCATGGCGAGCGACTTGCGCGTGTGAAGAGGCTGAGGAGGGTCTACATGCGCCGGAATGGTCCCAAGGCGCCAGGCTCGGATGTGAACAAGTTCTTCTCGTCCATATTCCCGCTGAACAAGCAGTAGCCGCTCCCGGCGGTCCTCGGACCAGGGCCTGCGCGGCTGTGTCGTCGCCGAGGCGGATCAGGCCTTGCCCTTGCCGCCCTTCTTTCCTACGGCTTCGGGGAAGACCCACATCGCGATCACGGCGAACACGCCGAAGGCAATGACGAACCAGAAGAGATGATCGTTGCCCGAGGCGCGCTCCCAGTAGGCGAAGACGATCGCCACGACGAGAGTGATGACCGAGAGGATCGCCTTCACATCGCTTGGCATGCGCGCTCTCCGCCCCGACTTTGGTGGGCTGGGTCAAGCGAAGCGCAGACCCAGCGCCGTTCCGTTCTCATCGTGCGCCGGGTCTTCGCCGGCGCTCGACCCAAACTACGCTCGCCGCTCTCAGTAGTTTCCGAGCGGCTGAGCCGCGGCCAGGTCGGGCCGCTTCGGGTGGCCGCGCAGCTTAGACTTCAAGTGGCTGTCGTCGTAGCCGTTGAAGAGGTGGCCCAGCAGCCCCCGGTCGAGATCCGAGGTGCCGAACAGCCAGTCGGCGATCGGGAATGTCAGGTTCATGTTGGTCTCCATCATCAGCCGCGCGTTGTGGTGGGCGGTGTGATGGCGCCGCAGCGTGTTGACGAACGGGCAGTTGCGCACGAACCAGTTCTCGTCCACGTGGCAGCAGAAGTGCATGAACTCGTAGATCAGGTACATGCCCGTGGTCGTGCACATGAACAGCCAGCCGACGTTGGGCGAGAACAGGTTGCCCAGGATGATGCCGCCGGGCATCGACATCAGGATGAACACCACGAGCGCGTAGGGCGGGAAGACCGTGACGCGCCAGTCCTTGTGGTCGCGGAAGCGCATCTCCTCGTCGGTGAAGAACTGGTGGTGGTTGAGCGTGTGGCGCTCGTAGATTGCGCGCAGGCCCTTGATGTTCACGGGACGATGCATGACGAAGCGGTGCACGGCCCATTCGAAGACGTTCGTGAACAGGAAGGTGATGGGGATTGCCAGCCATTCCAGCGGCTTCACGTCGTGGAGGTGCTGCAGGTAGATGGCGAAGGCCGCAGCGCCCATCGCGTAGATGATGGCGACGTGCAGGTAGCCGTCGTACCAGCCCATGATGCGCGAGCGATACTCCTGGCGGAAAGCCTTCTGCCGTTCGGTGACCATGGCGCGACCTCCCTGGAACATCTGATATATCACGGATACACCAAGCCAGGCGCGGGCGTCAACGCCGCCACGCAGATCACTTGGGCAGCGCTGCGCCGGCGCCTAGGGCTGCTGGAGTGGGGCACGCTGATCATCCCGCGCCGTCGACCACCTTGGCCACGGCCGGGTCGCGGCGCACGTCGGCGGGGGCGCCGGCGTAGATGATCTCGCCGCGCTCGATGACGTAGAGGCGGTCGGCGAACTCGGGCACGTGGTGCACGTTCGATTCGGCGATCAGCACGGCGTGGCCGAGCTGGCGGATCGAGGCAAGGCCCTCAACGATCGAGGGCACGACCGCCGGCGAGAGCCCTTCGGTCGGCTCGTCGAGCAGCAGAAGCTTGGGATCGAGCGCCAGGGCGCGGGCAATCGACACCATCTTGCGCTCGCCGCCGGAGAGCTGCTGGCCGCCGCGCGCGCGATAACGCGCGAGCTTGGGGAAGACGCGATAGGCGAGCGCCTCCCGCTCCCCGGCCGGGCGCGCCGTGGGCCGCGTCCAGGTCGGCAAAAGGATGTTCTCGGCCACCGTCAGGTCGCCGAAGACTTCGCTCTCCTCGGGCGCGAAGCCGATACCGGCGCGGGCGATCTCGAAGGGCGCGAGGCCGACAAGGGAGCGGCCCTCGAGCGCGATCGTGCCCGAGACGGGCCTGCGCGCGCCCATGATGGTGCGGAAGGTCGTCGACTTGCCCGCGCCGTTGCGGCCGACGAGGCACACGAGCTCGGCTGCTCCCACCTCCAGGGACACGCCCCGCAGGATGGGGCTGCCGGCGATGTCGACGATGAGGCGCTGAACGGACAGCATCACTGCCCCCTGCGCTTGCCGACCACGGTCTCGATGATGACGGGGTCGGCGAAGAAAGTCTCGGGTGGCAGGTCGGCCAGCACGCGCCCTTCAGAGAGGGCAATGATGCGGTGCGAGTAGGAGGCGACAAGGTCCATATCGTGCTCGACGAGGATGATGGCCTTGACGCCGGCCGCGCGGGCGGCATCGACGAGCGTCTTCATCAGGGTGTGCTTCTCGGCAGTGGAGACGCCGGAGGTCGGCTCGTCGAGCAGGATCACCTGCGGCTCGAGGGCGAAAGCGGAGGCGACGTCGAGGAGCTTCTTCTCGCCCTGGGAGAGCAGGTGCGTGGCGGCGTCGAGCCGCCGCTCGAGGCCGAAGATGCCTGCGATCTCGGCGGTGCGGTCGGCAATTTCCCGATCAGCCAGCAGCGGCGAGAGGAGGCGCCAGCGCTTGCCCTGGCGTGTGACGACGGCGGCGGCGATGGTCTCGGCGACGGTCAGTTGCGGGAAGACCTGCACCAGCTGGAAGGTGCGCGCCATACCGTGGGCCGTGAGCGCCACCGGCCCGACGCCGGCAATGTTGCGGCCGCGGAAATATACCTCGCCCTTGGTCGGCATCAGCAGGCCGGTGAGCAGGTTGACGAGGGTGGTCTTGCCGGCGCCGTTGGGCCCGACGATCGAGACGAACTCGCCCGTGCCGACGGCAATGGATATGTCGTCGAGCGCGCGGAAGGCGCCGTAATGCTTGGATACGCCGCGGGTCTCGATGAGTGGCGTCATGACTTGGCATCATGCCGGCGAAGGCCGGCACCCAGGACATTTGGTTGCGAGGGCGCCGGCAGCTCCATGCGCCCCGGCCGGCGCCGGGAGGACGCCATGAGCGAGCCCAGATCAGCCGCGATGCCGGCCAGCCCGCGGGGGAAGAAGATGACGATGGCCGCCAGCAGGGCCCCCAGCACGAAGCGCCAGTATTGGGTGATCGACTGCAGCTGGTCCTGCAGGAGCGTGAGCGTCAGTGCGCCGACGACGGGCCCGAGGAAGCTCGTGAAGCCGCCGAGCACAGTCATGAATACAAGGTGGCCCGAGTGCGTCCAGTAGACGAGCTCCGGATCCGCCAGCCCGGTGCGAAAGCCGAGGATTGCGCCACCGACCGCGCCGTAGGCAGCGGAGATCACGAAGGCGGCGAGCCGGAAATGCTGCACTCTGACCCCCAGATAGAGGGCCTTCTGGGCGTTGTCGCGCAGCGCGCGCAGATGCAGCCCGAAAGGGGAGTGGACGATGCGCCACATGAGGAGCGCCGCGAGCACGGTGAGCGCTAGGCAGTAGTAGTAGAAGGGGCCGGCGAGCAGCTCGATCTTGCTGTAGTCGGCGAACTCCAGCCCCAGCAGGCGCATCCGGGGCACGCGCATGCCGCTGTCGCCGCCGGTCAGATGGTAGAACTTGAACAGGAACGAATGTGCCAGCATGCCGAAGGCAAGCGTGAGCATCCCGAAGAAGATGCCGGTGTAGCGCACGGCCAGCCAGCCGGTGGGCAGCGCCAGGAGGACGCCGGCGATCGCCACTCCAAGAAGTACGACCTCGAACTGTTTTACGCCCCACACGCCGGCCATGACCGCCGCACCGTAGGCGCCGAGCCCCAGGAACATCGCATGCCCGAAAGAGAGGAGGCCGCCGTAGCCGAAGAGGAGATTGAAGCCGAGAAGGGCGATGGCGTAGCCGTAGAAGGGCACGAGGAGGTTGGCGTAGTACGGGGGTGCCACAATGGGCACCAGCCCGAGCGCGGCGACGGCGGCGATGGCGAGGGTCAGCGCGGCAGAGCGGAGCACGGTCGCACGCGTCATGCTGCGGGCTTTCCGAAGAGCCCGGACGGCCGCAGAAGCAGCACGCCGATGACGATGAGATAGATCGCCAGGATCTCGAACTCGGGGTAGACAACGAGGGAGATGGCGCGGATGAGCCCGACGAGCAGCGAGCCGGCCAGTGCCCCTGCCATCGAGCCGAGCCCGCCGATCACCACCACGGCGAAGGCCTCGATGACGACCTCCACCGCCATGTCGAGCGAGGCGGCCGCCGTCGGCACCACGAGTGCGCCACCGACGGTGCCGAGCAGGGTGCCGAGCGTGAACACGACCGTGTAGATGCTGCGCACGTCGACGCCCAGAGCCTCGGCCATGCTGCGGTTTTCGGCCGTCGCGCGCAGCAGGCGGCCGTAGTTGGTGCGCTGCAGGAAGAGGCCGATGGCGGCGGCGGCGCCGATGGCGGCGGCGATCACCAGCAGGTTGTAGACGGGTACGATGAAATCGCCTGCAGCGATCTTGCCATAGACGAGCTGGACATTGTCGAGCGACTGCGGATTGGCGCCCCACAGGAAGCGGAAGACGTCCTGGAACATGAGGACCATGGCGAAGGTGAGCAGCAGCTGGAAGCTCTCGTCGCGGTCGTAGACGGTGCGCAGGATGCGCTCGATCGGCGGTCCGACGACGGCCATCAGCGCGCCGGCGATGATGAGCAGCGGGAGCAGCGTCCACGCAGGCAGGCCGGCCCTCAGCGAGATGGTGACAAAGGTGATGCCGAAGTAGGCGCCGAGCGCGTAGAAGGAGCCGCACGCCAGATTGACGATCTTCTGCACGCCGAACACCAGCTGGAGCCCGGCGGCGACCAGAAAGAGCACGGCGGCATGGAAGATGCCGCCGAGCAGGATGTTGCCGAATGCCGCCATGGAGTCCCGGTGTCCCGTCAGCGACGCTTGGACACCGTGGTCATCCCGGTGCTTGTCACCGGGATCCATCGTGCCGCTGGCTCCGCCGCGCTCGGATGGCTGGATGCCGGGGACAAGCCCCGGCATGACAGCGTTATGGGTTTCGTTGAGGTCACGCGACTAAATCTTGAACTGCGCCGTCTTCAGCCAGTCCCAGAAGTTGGCGCCGGCGGGCTTCTGCAGCTCGCTCGAGTACATCGTCTCGATCGTGGCAGGATCGAGAGTGACGAAGTCGTACTTGTTGTTGTGGGTCGTGAAGCCCTGCACGAACGTCTGGTCGGCGATGTGGTCCTTGCGCCAGGAGCCCTTGCCGCCGAGGCTTTCGACGGACAGGCCGACCATGGCGCCGATCACGTCCTCGGTGGCCGGCCAGGCCGTGCCCTTGGCCTTCGCGGCCGCTTCCACCGCCGCCTTGTAGGAGGCGAGCGCGAAGTAGGCCCTGTCTGCCTCCCAGTTCGGGTAGTCCTTCTGCTTGTCGGCGTACCAGGCGACGAACTCCTTGGCCATCGCCGAGCCCTTGGGGTTGTCGAAGTAGAGCGTGTTGTGGCCGAACAGCATGCCCTCCGGCGTGAAGTCCTTCTTCATCAGCGTGTGCTGGAAGCCGGCTGCGGGGAACACGAGCTTGGTGCCCTTGGTGAGCTCCGCCGCCGCTGCCTGCTTCATGAAGACCGGCAGGTCCGCGAACAGCAGGGAGGAGAAGATGAGGTCGGGCTTGGCGGCCTTGAGGGCGGCGACGTTGCTGGTGAGCTCCATCGTGCCGACCTTGGGCCACTGCTCCGTGACCACCTCGTGCTCGATATTGAAGCGCTTCAAGAGTGCAATGAAGGCCGCCATGTTGTTGCGGCCATAGGAGTAGTCCGGGTTGATGCCGGCGATGCGCTTGAACTGGCCCTTCCAGTGCTTGATGGCGAGCAGCGAGGACATGACGGCCTCGCACTCGTTGTCGGTGCTCTTGAAGAGGTAGTGGGCGTTGGGCAGCTTCTCGTCGACGCCGTCCTGCGTGGTGCCGTCCCAGAAGATCGTGAGCGCGCGCGACTCCTCCACCACCGGCCCCAATGCCAGCGCAACGCCTGTGGAGATGATGCCCTGCACGCAATCGACCTTGTCCTGCTGCACGAGCTTCTGGAAGCGCTCGATGGTGTCCTTGGGCGAGGTCTCCTCCTCGATGACGAGCTCGATCTTGCGCCCGGCGATGCCGCCGGCCGCATTGAACTTCTCGACCGCCCACTCGGTGGCCTTGAGGCCGCTGATGCCGGGGCTGGCGGCGATGCCCGTGCGCGGCGCCAGGATGCCGATCCTGCAGGGCTTGGCCTGGGCAATGGCCGGCGCAAAGACGGCGGACGATGCCGCAGCGGCGCCGGTGGCCGCCATCGATTTGAGAACGGTGCGGCGGGAGAGCTTCATCGGACGTTTCCTCGCTTGGGTTGAGTTGCGCCGTCTGAAGCGGCGTTGGATGGATGATATATCAGCGGCATGTCAGCAACAACGGTCGGTCGATGTTGCTTCTTGCGGTGCGGTTCGCCTCCCCCTTGTGGGGCGGGGACAGGGGTGGGGGACACGCAGCATAGATGTTCTGCGATACCCCCCTCCCTATCCCTCCCCACAGGGGGCAGGGAAGAGAACATCACTATCCGCCGATCTCCTTCAGCGCGCGGTCGATATCGGCGGAGGTCAGCGTCCAGTCGTTGTCCAGGTCGGCCACGACCTTCTTCATGAAGGGCTCGGACAACCGGATGGCCCGGTCCTTGTCGGAGAGGTGGTCGTAGAGGATCGCCAGCGCGAGCTGCTGGGGACTAGCGCCTTCGTACGTCCACTCGAACCCCCACTTGGTGAACTGCTTGATCTCGTAGTGCTCCGGCAGCAGCCGGCCGTCGACCGTGACCTGGAGCCCATCGATGCTGCGCGTGCCCTCGTAGGTCTTCATGGCGCCACCGTCGCTCGGGTGAAGGTTTCCGTGTAGTCGATCAGCCGGTCCGTAGCCTGCGCAGCGCGCTTGGCGTCGCCGTCGGCGATGGCACGGGCCTGGCTCGCGTGCAGGCGCGCGCACAGCGGCAGGTCCGCGGCCTGCTTGTAGTGCATGTACCAGAAGCGCCGCGAGTGCCCGTGGAGCGAGCGCATGGCCCGCGTGGCGTAATCGTTGTGGGCGGCGGCGGAGATGAGCAGGTTGAACTCGCGGTCGAAGCGCATGAAGGCCATGTCGTCGTTCGTTCTGGCGGCGCGATCCATGCCGTCGGCGATCTCGCGCAAGCGCCGACGCTGCTCCTCGGTGGCGCGTTGCGCGCCCAGGCGGCAAAGGAGGCGCTCCAGCTCGCGGCGTACCTCCAGCACGAGGAGTTGCTTCCTGGGATCCGTCTCCGAGACCAGGATGCCCTTGCGCGGCAGGATCGTCACCAGCCCCTCGCGCGCCAGCCGCTGCAGGGCCTCGCGGATCGGCGTGCGGCCGATCGCCAGGCTCTCGGATAGCGCGTACTCGGACACGAACTCGCCCGGCTTGAGGCGCAGCGTGACGATCTGCTCCTCGAGCTCGCGGTAGGCCTGCTCGGTCAGCGTCTCGGGGCGCGCCGATTTGGGCGCCCTGGCGGTGCGCGGCGCGGCGGTCTTGGCGAGGGCGCCTGTCATGGAGCGTGCGGGCATCACACCTGTCGGCGCTTGCGGATCATGGCGGCGAATTTCTCGTACTCCTCCTCCTTGACGGTGTAGGAGTGGTCATCGTCGGGGAACGAGCCCTCCTTCACCTCCTTGATGTATTGCTTGATTCCGGTGACAGCGACCTCGGTCAGCTTGGCGAAGCGCTTGGTGAACTTCGGCTTGAAGTCGGTGAAGACGCCGAGCAGGTCGTGGCAGAGCAGGATCTGCCCGTCGGTGCCGACGCCTGCGCCGATGCCGATGGTGGGGATGGTGAGCTGCTCGGAGATGAGCTTGGCTATTCTTGCGGGCACGGCCTCGAACTCCAGCATGAAGCAGCCGGCATCCTCGATGGCGAGCGCGTCCTCCAGGATCTTCATGGCGGCGTCCGCGGTGCGGCCCTGGATCTTGAAGCCGCCGAACATGGCAATCGTGTGCGGCGTGAGGCCGATATGCGAGGCGGTCGGGATGCCGGCGTCGACCAGCGCCTTGAGGATATGCGCTTGCGACTTCCCGCCCTGCGGCTTCACCGCATCGGAGCCCGCCTCCTGCATGAAGCGCGTGGCATTGGTGAGGGCCCGATCGATCGTGTTGTAGCTCTGGTAGGGCATGCAGCCGAGCACGAAGGTGTTGGGCGCGCCGCGGCGGATGGCCTGCGCGTGCATGACCATCATGTCCATGGTGGCGGGGATGGTGGAGGGGTGTCCGTGCGCGATCATGGCGAGACTGTCGCCCACCACCGCCACGTCGACGCCCGCCATCTCGGCCCACTTGGCGCTCGTGTAATCCGGCACCGACATGTAGACCATCTTCTCGCCGGTTTTCTTGCTGTCGCGGATCTCGGTGATCGTGCGCTTCTCGCGCTTCTTCTCGACCGCCGGAGCGGCCTTGCTCGCGTCCTGTGCCATGGCTGTCCCTCCCTCGCCCTTATCCGGCTGACTGATATATCTGGCGTATGCTAGAGAGCGGGCCGTTTGCTGGTCAAGCCGTACGAGGCCCTGCGTGCCGGATGTGGACTGGAGAAGCCTCGTGCTGCTGACGGCCACCGTGCTCATGGCCGCTCTCTACGGCCTCAGTGCCAGCGGGCACTTCCCGGCCGAATTCCGGGCGCCACGGCTGCAGCGGGGATGGGGCTTCGTCGCGCTGTGGGGCAGCATGCTCGTCGCGGGGCTGGCCGCGGCGATGGCGCTGATCGCGGGCTGGCGGACGCTGCCCTGGTACGCCATCGTCATCGGCGTTGGGGCGGCGCTGCTGTTCGCGCCCATGGCGCTGCAGCCCATGCCCGACCGCTTCGTGAACGGCCGGCGGGGGCTCATCGTGTTCGCTGCAGGCGCGATGCTGCTCGCGGCCTTGATGTGGCGCGCGACGTGACGACCGTCGCGCCGGAGGCCTGCCCTGGCCAACCGGAGCTGCCGTGCCGAGGAATGGCGAGGTCCTCGAGCGAGGACTTGCGCCTTCGCCCGGAGTGAGTGAGTGGTCGCCTGTGAGCGAGTGGTCGCCTTGCGCGTCCGGTGCCGGCATCTATAGTCGTCCCATGCCCGATGACGCATCGCCGGCGCCCGATATCCCTGCCGAAGAGCACGACAGCTATCGCATCCTGCAGGGACGGGCGGACGCCGGCCTGATCCTGCTCTGCGACCACGCCGGGAATGCGCTTCCCGAGCCGTACGGCAGCCTTGGCCTGCCGCCCGAGCAGTTGAAGCGCCACATCGCCTACGATATCGGCGCAGCCCAGGTGACGGCGCGCCTCGCCGAGGCGCTCGGCGCCCCGGCAGCGATGACGCGCTTCTCGCGCCTGCTGATCGACCCCAACCGCGGAGCGGACGATCCGACGCTTGTCATGCGCCTGTCGGACGGAGCCGTGATCCCTGGCAACCGGAGGCTCGATGCGGCCGAGCGCGAGCGGCGCATCCGCCTCTACTACGCACCCTATCACCGGGCCATCGACCGGCTGATCGACCGCTGCCTTGCGAGCGGCATTGCGCCCATGCTGCTCTCGATCCACTCCTTCACCGAGAGCTGGAAGGACAAGCCGCGGCCCTGGCACGTCGGTGTGCTATGGGACCGGGACGTACGGCTCGCCAAGCCGCTGCTGGATGCCTTCTTTGCCGAGGGCGACCTGATCGTGGGTGACAACGAGCCATATTCCGGCCAACTCGAGGGCGACTGCCTATGGCAGCACGGCACGTGCCGGGGGCTCGTCAATGCGCTGATCGAGATCCGGCAGGACCTGATCCGCGATGCGACCGGCCAAGAGGCATGGGCCCGCCGGCTCGCCCGTATTGTGCAGACGATCCTGAGCGCTACATTGGAGCAAGGTTCGCTGAATGCGGGCCGCGCATGCCCAAGTGGAGATGGGGCCATGACGAAGATCGACAAGTCTCTTGTAAGCGAGCTGGAAGCCGCAGCCTTCCGCCGTCTGGTCGAGCACCTGCGCGAGCGGAGCGACGTGCAGAACATCGATCTCATGAATCTTGCTGGCTTCTGCCGCAACTGCCTGGCCAACTGGTACCAGGAGGCGGCCAATGCCCGGGGCATCGAGCTCAGCAAGGAGGGGGCGCGCGAAGTGATCTACGGCATGCCGTACAGCGAGTGGCAGGCCAGGCACCAGAGGGAGGCGAGCCCCGAGCAGAAGGCCGCCTTCGCGAAGGCCAAGCCGCACTCGCATTAGCGGATGCCGCTGGCGCACAGGGCGGCAGCGGGCGGCCGGGCCGACGCCGCAGCGGCCAGCCCTCTGGGGTGGGATGAGCGGGTCTGCGAAACGAATAACGGGCGAGGCCGCCAGCAACTTTCCTGGCACTCGTCACTTGACACTGCCAGGCGGTCGCCGCATTAGGCCCTGGCGAGATGGTTAGCGCCTGCGCGAGCAGCGCTCCACTGCCGCACCCTGGCCCGCCGAACCAAGATCGTCACAATTTCGCCCGTTTGTGCCTATCCCGAGCACCGGGCCGGCAGGCAAGACCGATGGAGGACGCCTCGATGGCAGCCCTGATCGACGGTTCCGATCTCAAGAAGCGCTTCGGCGATATCGTCGCCGTCGACGGCATCTCGCTCGCCGTCGAGCGCGGCGAGGTGCTCGGCTTCCTGGGGCCCAACGGCGCTGGCAAGTCGACGACCATGAAGATGCTAACCGGGTTCCTGGAGCCGGACGCCGGCCGCGCCCGCATCGTCGGCATCGATGTTGCGGAGAACCCCAAGCTCGCCAAAGCAAAGCTCGGCTACCTGCCCGAAGGCGCACCTTCCTATGGCGACATGACCGCCCGGGCGTTCCTCAGTTTCATCGCCGAGATCAGGGGCTTCGACCGCGACGAGGCCAAGCGCCGCGTAGGCGCGGCAGTGGAGAAGACGCAGCTCGCCTCCGTCCTCGAGCAGAACATCGACACCCTCTCCAAGGGCTTCAAGCGCCGCGTGGCCATCGCCCAGGCCATCCTGCACGACCCGCAGGTTCTGATCATGGACGAGCCCACGGACGGCCTCGATCCCAACCAGAAGCATCAGGTGCGCAAGCTGATTGCCGCGATGGCGCGAGACAAGGCCATCATCGTCTCCACGCATATCCTGGAGGAGGTGGAAGCCGTGTGCTCGCGCGCCATCATCATCAACCGCGGCCGCATCGTTGCGGACGGCACGGCGGAGGACCTGATGCGGCGGCTGCCCTACCACAACACCATCGCGCTCAAGGTGGCGACCGGGAGGGCCGATGCCGTGGCCAAGGCGCTCAAGGAGTTCGCCGCCATCGCCCGGGTGGAGACGGTGGGCGCGGCCAACGGCCGGGTGCGGTTGAGGGCCGTGCCGAGCGCCGGAGCGCCCGTTCCCTCCGAGCTCGCCACCCTGATCCGCACGCGCCTGATCGAGGCCGAGGAGGTCGAGGTCGAGCGCGGCAATCTCGACGACGTGTTCCGCCAGATCACCACCTCGGACGCGGGGACCGCCCATGCATGAGCTTGCGCGCAACACCTGGATCATCGCCAAGCGCGAGTTCGTGGCCTATTTCAGCACGCCGCTGGCCACCGTTTTCCTCATCATCTTCATTGCGCTGACGGGTGCTTTCGCCTTCTATGTGGGCGGCTTTTTCGAGCGCGGGCAGGCGGATCTCGCACCCTTCTTCCAGTACCATCCCTGGCTCTACCTGCTGCTGGTGCCGGCGGTTGCCATGCGCTTGTGGGCGGAGGAGCGCAAGTCGGGCACCATCGAGCTCCTCATGACGCTGCCGATCTCGCCGTGGGAGGCGATCCTCGGCAAGTTCCTGGCCGCCTGGGCGTTCATCGGCGTCGCGCTTCTCCTGACCCTGCCCATGTGGATCACGGTCAACGTGCTGGGCAGTCCGGACAACGGCGTCATCCTCGCGGGCTACCTCGGCAGCTTCCTGATGGCCGGCGCGTTTCTGGCGATCGGCTCGTGCATCTCCGCGCTGACCAAGAACCAGGTGATCGCCTTCATCGTCGCCTCGACCATCTGCTTCCTCCTGGTGATGAGCGGGCTCGAGCTGGTCCTGAACGTGCTGCGCGCCTGGACGCCCGGCTTCGTCGTCTCCGCGGTGTCGTCGATGAGCTTCCTTTCCCACTTCGACCGGATCGCCAAAGGGGTTCTCGATCTTCCTTCGATCGTCTTCTACGTGTCGCTGATCGCCTTTGCGCTTTTCGCCAACAGGATCGTGATCGATCTCAAGAAAGCCGAGTGAGGAGCCGCCCCCCGTGTCCGCCATTCTCGATCAGATCCGCGCATTCCTTCAGCCGGCCGTCGACTGGGTGGTTGCGCGCTGTGCGCGTCTGCCCCGCCATACGCTCGCCTGGAGCAGCATCGGTCTCGCACTGATCCTGCTGCTGAGCGTCAACCTTTTCTCCGGCAGCGCCATGCGCAACGCCAAGGTCGACCTCACGCAGCAGCACCTGTTCACGATATCGAGCGGGACGCGCGCCATGCTGCGCGGCATCGACGAGCCGATCAGTGTGCGGCTCTACTATTCCAAGCGGCTCGGCGAGGCGGCCTCGGCCTACGGGCGCTACTTCGAGCGCGTGCGGGCGTTGCTGCAGCAGTACAGCGACATCTCCGGCGGCCGCCTGCAGCTGTCGATCTTCGATCCCGAGCCCTTCTCCGACGCGGAGGATCGCGCCGTTGCGGCCGGCTTGCGCGGCGTGCGCCTCAACCAGGAGGGAGAGGTCGGCTATTTCGGTCTCGTCGGGAGCAACTCGACGGATACCGACGCCACCATCCCGTTCTTCACCACCGATCGCGAGGCGTTCCTCGAGTACGACCTCACCAAGCTCATCTATACGCTGGCCAACCCCAAGAAGCGCGTTGTGGGCCTCATCACCAGCCTGCCGCTCGACGGCGGCATGAACCCGATGGCCATGATGGGCGGCGGCCGGGAGCTGCCGCCGCAGATGATCATGGAGCAGATCCGCGATTTCTTCGACGTCAAGGCCCTGGCGCAGGACGTGAAGGAGATCCCGGCCGACGTCGACGTGCTGATGGTGGCCCAGCCCGACAAGCTCACGCCTGAGGCCGCCTACGCCATCGACCAGTACGTGCTGGGCGGCGGCAAGGTGCTGGCGCTCGTCGATCCGGTGGCGGAGACGGCCGCCCGCCCCGGGCCCATGGGCATGATGGGGGGCAGCACCACGAGCCCGGAGTTCATCAAGCTCCTGAAGTCGTGGGGTGTCGATTTCGACTCCACCAAGGTGGCGGGCGACATCGCCAACGCCCGGCGCGTGCAGTTCGGCGGCGGCGGTCGCCCCGTGGTGACGGAATACGTGGGCTGGCTCGCGCTCGACCGCAACAACATCGACGGGAAGGATGTGCTCTCGGGCGGCATCGAGCGGCTCAACCTCGCCACGGCCGGCTTCCTGACCAAGGCCGAGGGTGCCAAGACCGAGGTCACCCCGCTGCTCACGACCAGCCCCCAGGCGATGCAGATCCCCGCCGATAAGTTCGCCGCGGCGCCCGATCCGTTGGGGCTCCTGCGCGCCTACAAGCCCGAGGGCAAGCCGCTGATGCTGGCGGCACGCATCTCGGGCACCGCCAACAGTGCCTATCCCGACGGCGCCCCCAAGCCCGTGGCCGCCAAGCCTGCCGAAGGCGACCAGGCCAAGAAGGGCGACGACAAGATGCCTCAGTCGAAGCCGGGCCAAGCGGTCGACGCGGCAAAACAGGAGAAGCCCGAGGGCGCCGCCGCCAAGCCGCAAAAGATGTCGGGGCGCATCAACGTCATCGTCATCGCCGATACGGACCTGCTGTCCGATCAGTTCTGGGTCGACGTGCGCGACTTCCTCGGCCAGCAGGTGGCCATCCCGAACGCCAGCAACGCCGCCTTCATCGTCAACGCGCTCGACAACCTGTCGGGCTCGGATGCGCTCATAGCACTGCGCGGGCGCGGCGCCGACGACCGGCCGTTCAAGCTCGTCAACGAGATCCGCCGCGACGCGGAGCGCCGGTACCGCGAGAAGGAGCAGGCGCTGACGACCAAGCTCAAAGAGGTGCAGGACCAGCTTTCCAAGCTCGAGAGCGCCGGCGACGGCAGCAGCAACGTCATCATAAGCGAGAGCGACCGGCAGGCGATCGAGAAGTTCCGCGGCGACATGCTGGCGATCCGGCGCGAGCTGCGCGAGGTGAAGCGGGCGCTGCGCGAGGACATCGATCGCCTCGACGGCTGGCTCAAGTTCACCAACATCGCGCTGGTGCCCCTGCTAATCGGCATCGGCGGCATCGGCTGGGCGGCAACGCGCCGGCGGCGCACCAGCGGCCCTGCTGCGAAAGCGAACGAGGGAGAGCGGACATGAAGCCGAAATCGTTCGCGGCGCTGGCCGTCATCACGGTCGTGGCCCTGGCGCTGGCACTCGGCACCTACGCCGCACAGAACCGCTGGTCGCAGCCTAAGGTGTCAGGGGCGGTGCTGTTTCCGGGCCTTGCCCAGCAGGCGGCCAGGGTTTCGAAGATCGAGATCAAGCAGGGCGACAAGACGCTCGCGCTGGCGCGCGAGAAGGAGGGCTGGGTGTTGGCAGACAGGGCCGGCTACCCGGCCAAGATCGAGCCGGTGCGCGCGCTGCTTGTCAAGCTGGCGCGGGCTGAGCTGGTCGAGGCCAAGACGCACAACAAGGACCGCTTCGCGCTGCTCGAGCTCGAGGACCCCGCGGGCAAGGACGCCAAGTCGCGGCTGGTTCGCCTGCTCGACGACAAGGGCTCGGTGGTCGCCGAGGCGATCATCGGCAAGCGGCGCTACGATGCATTCGGCTCCAGCAAGAGCGGCACCTACGTGCGCAAAGTGGGTGATGCGCAAACCTGGCTCAGCAATGCCGATCTCGACCTCTCGGTCGGCGTGCGCGACTGGGTGCAGCCTGGCATCCTCGACGTGCCCCTCGCCAAGATCAGCAAGGCCACCATAGAAATCCCGGGCGAGGAGCCGCTGGTCATCACGCGGGACGCAGCCGATGCAACCAAGTACTCGCTCGTCGCCATCCCGGACGGCAAGAAGCTCAAGCAGGGAGCCAGCGTCGACTCGATCGTGCGTGCTGTCGGCAATATTGAGCTCGACGACGTGCGCAAGCCGGGGGGAGCCGGCACAGACGCGGGTATCGCCAAGTTGGAGGCGGACGGCGGTCTCGCTGTGACGCTGAAGCTGCGCAAGGATGGCGATGACACCTGGGTGTCGATCGAGGCCAGCGGTGCCGACGGCGATGCCAAGAAGACGGCCGAGGACATCACGCATCGCGCGCAGGGTTGGGAGTTCAAGGTTCCCGCCTATAAGGCGCAATCGATCCTGAAGCGCCGCGCCGACCTCTTCGAGGCGAGCTGATTTCGGCAAACCCCTCTCCATCGTGGCACGGAGAACGATGGAGATAGGGGAACGCCATCAACCCGCCTGGGCACCGCTCTCGGCCGTGCGGATCTCGTTGCCACGCCAGGCGTAGCCGTCGCTCACCCAGGCGTGAACCCACACGCCCGGCAGCAGCAGGTCGCGCAACAGCCAGCCCACCGGCGACTGCCAGGTGAGGTGCCAACCGGCAACCCGCGCCAGCAGAGCCTCGCTGCCGAACCAGATCGCCGCGAACGCGGCAAACGCTGCTGCCGATGCTGCCGCCTGAAGATCGAGCACGTTTGCCAGATAGATCAGGCACGCCAGGGGCAGCAGGCTGCCCGTCAGAATCTCGGCCGCGAAGAACACCGGGAAGGTGATGCGCCGCAGGCGCGCCCAGCGCGTCTGCCTATCCCAGACCTGCTTCAGCGTGCGCGCGCCCAGCGGCTGCCCGAAGGGCGCATCGACCAGCCTGGCATCGAGGCCGAGGCGGCGCACGATCTTGGTGGCGGCGGCGTCCTCGGCGATCTCCTCCGCAAGCGCATGAATGCCGCCGGCACGCGCAAGAACGCGCCGGCGCATGAGCATGGTCTTGCCCTGGGCGAAGCCGTAGCCCGCGCTGTCGGCCGCATACTGCCAGCGCGCCTGATAGGTGTTGAGGAAGGCGCATTCGAGCTCGGCGCCCAGCCCGTGTGCCCGGCAGCCAATGGGGGGCGAGCAGAGGATGCCGGTGCCGGCGCGCCAGCCATTGAGAAGGCGTTGCACATAGTCGGGCGGCATCAGCACGTTGCTGTCGGCGAAGATGACCCACTCGCTCTTGGTTTCGCGCCAGCCTTTGACGAGATTGTTGAGCTTTGGATTGGCGGAGATGACGTGGTTGCCGATCAGCAATTTCGCCTTCACGCCGGGATTGAGAGCGATGAGGCGGCGCACGAGCATGGCGGCGGGATCGCTCGCCTCCGCGCAGCAGAAGATCAGCTCGAAGTTGGCGTAGTCGAGAGAGAAACCGGAGCGCAGGGTGAGCTCGTCGTAGGTGTCCAGGCCGCAGATCGGGCGCAGGATGCTGACGCTTGGCGCATCTTCGGGCGGAGCCTCCTGCCGGGTTCCCTGCCTGCAGCGATACATCGCCAGCGCAGCGGAGCCTACATGCAGGACCGTTGCCGCGAGGCAGAAGATTACGACCAGCCAGTCGAGCGCCGCCATGCGGGCCCCCTTGAAACAAGACCTTCGCGAGCCAGGGTTGCCGAGTCGCGTAACAGGGGGATGACGGCGGGCTTGCGGAAGGGAGCGAAACCAGCAGGCGCGGCGAGGCGCCGCGCATCAGGCCCAGAAGCGGTGCAGCCCCTCGAGCTTTTTCCAGCCTTTGTGCGCGCTCTTCCATGCGCGGGCGGCCTGCGCGCTGTGCCAGCCCAGCACGAAGCCGGCAGCACGTTGCGCCTCCCGGCTTTCGGCGCAGGCGTCGTGGCAGATGGCATCGAGGCGCTTGGCTGCTGCCACGTCATTGAGATAGCCGAACACCTCCTGCAGGTTCCTGATCTGCTTGATGAAGGGGCGGGTCTTGCGCGGCGGATAGAGCGAGGCGAAGAACTCGGCCGTGTAGCGCAGCGTCTTCAGCGCCTTGCGCATGGCGTGGCGCTCTTCGACGGTCAGCTCTTCCAGGCGCCTGCCGCTCTCGGCGACCTTCCGCCAGCGCTTCTTGAGCGCGGACCGTGCGAGCTTCGTCACGGGCGCGTCGAGGTCGCCGGCCTCGTCGAGCATGCGCGGCCACAATGCGAAGTGCAGCTGCAGCACCGACCATTGCTCGCCACCGAGTGCGGAGCGCACGCGCTCGCGCGCGCCGGCGCGGTGCGCCAGCAAGGCTGCGCGCACACGGGCAGCGCCTTCGCCCTCCTGCATCAGGGCGGCGACCGGGGCGAAGATGTCCTCGATCAACACGTCGGCATCGCGCAGCTCCCCTACGTTGCGCGCCAGCGTCCGTGCGTGGCCCTCGAACTCGCGTAGCGCCGGCGTGTCGGCCAGTGGGCGGAAGGCGGCGAGCGCGCTGCGCAGGCGTCTGAGGCCGATCCGCAGCTGGTGCGCGGCGGCGGAATCCTCGCTCTCCATCACCGACTGCCGGTTCGCGGCAATCTGGGCGACGGCCGATTGCACGATGAAGCCAAGCGCCTCGCCGCAGGTATGGCCAGGATTGAGACGCGGCGGCTCCGCGCGCAGAGGCTCGAAGTGATCCTTGGCGTCGGCCAGTGCCAGGCCGTACCCTCTCTCGGCCTTGCTGCTCGTCGCAAGGCGCAGCGGCGTGGCTGCGAACAGCTCAGTGGCCGTGTGCAGAAGGCACTCCGGCCGCCCCGACTTGAGTTCCAGCTCCGCCTCGCACAAGGCGTCCTGCGCGCTGCCGGCGCGGACGACCCCCTCGTCGAGCGCCAACTCCACCTCGCCCTCGGCGGAATGCAGCTGGCGCGTGGTGCGCTCAACGACGGTCTCGAACACCGGCTCCAGCGACTTGGCGTCAACCGCCTTCTCCACCTTTCGGCGGACGCGGTGGTCGCCGATCAGGCGAAGATCGGGCAAGGGCCGCTCTATGGCATCCTCTACCTCGACCGGGTTCGATACGCCCTTGGCCACCGCGGTACCGGTCTTGACGGTCTGGCGCCAGCCGTTGCCGTCCGAGCGGACGCGGACGGAGATGCCGTGCGCCCGAAGGCGATGGTCCGGCGTGTCGAAATAGATGGAGCGCAGGGTGCGTGTGACGGGCTCGCCTGTCGAGAGCACGCCGAGAGCCGGGTGCGAGCGGACCCGCTGCAGCTCGGCCTGCGTGAGCTCCAGCTTGAGCTCGAGTTCGCGACGACTGCCTAGGCTCATAAATGGTCCCCTGGGCACGGAGGCGGGCACGGATGAGGCTCGCCCGCGCAACCCGAACGTCCTAGCTCGCGAGTCGAGAAGCAAGGCGGTCAATAAACATTTGCGATTTATCCACAGATTTTCGTTTTCGCCTGAAAGTACATGCCATCAGTCCCGAGCAGGTTCCGAGCGGTCACTCCCGCAATGATCGCCCTCGTGCGGCTGGGTTACATCGGCAATTGCCTGATGCTAGCCTTGCCGTCGCGAAGGCTGCGCGGGGAGGCGTGGCCGCGCCAGCAGACCTGAGGAGAGGAAATGCGCAAGTCTTTGTTCTCTTTGGTGCTCGCAGCTATTGTCGCCGGGCTCGCCGGTGCGGCTGCGGCCCAGACGAGCTATCCGAGCAGACCCATCACCGTGATCGTTCCGTTCGCCGCCGGCGGGCCCACCGACGTCGTGGCGCGTATCCTTGGCGACCACATGTCGCAAACGCTAGGGCAGCAACTGGTGGTGGAGAACGTCGGCGGCGCCGGCGGCACCACCGGCATGACCCGCGTCGCGCAGGCGCCCCCGGACGGCTACACCATCGGCGTCGGCAACATGGGCACGCAGTCGGCCGCGCCCGCGCTCTACCCGGCCCTCAAGTACGATCCGGCCACGAGCTTCGAGCAGGTCGGCATCTGCAACTTCACGCCACAGGCGATCGTATCGAAGAAGGACGTGCCGGCTAAGGATCTGAAAGAGTTCCTGGCGTATCTCAAGGCCAACTCCGAGAAGCTCAGCTATGGCCACGCCGGCGTCGGCTCGATCTCGCACGTGGCGGGCACGCTCTTCAACGCGCAGTTCGGTCTCAAGCCCGCGCTGGTCGCCTACCGCGGCACGGGGCCGGCTCTCAACGACCTGGTCGGCGGCCAGATCGACTACATCGTCGACCAGTCCCTCAACGTCATTCCCCAGATCAAGGGGGGCACCGTGAAGGTTTACGCCATCGCCGCCCCCCAGCGGCTCGAGAGCCTGCCGGACGTGCCGACCACCAAGGAGGCCGGCATCGATTTCGTCTTCAGCGCCTGGAATGCGATGGTCGCGCCCAAGGGCACGCCGAAGGATATCGTTGACAAGCTCGCAGCCGCGCTGAGCAAGGCGCTGGACGATCCGACGACACGCAAGCGCTACGTCGAGCTCGGCAGCACGGCGCCCGAAGGCTCCGAGCGTGGTCCGGTCGCGCTGCAGAAGCTCGTGGAGAGCGAGGTGGCGCGCATCACGCCGGTGCTCAAGGCGGCCGCCGCCTCGGCGGCGAAGTGAGCGCACGCGATCCCGGCGGCGAACTCGAGCGCGAGCGCAGGCATGCATCTGACTGAGGAAGAGCGCGCCCTGCTCGCCGGCGAGCAGGGGGCCGTGCGGCAGTGGGCCGTGCGGCATCAGGTGGCGGTCGGGGAATTCTTCGATGCGCCCGACACCGTGCCCGTGAGCCAGGCCCACGTGATGGCCGACACGGAGAGCCTGGGCGGGGTCGGCGTCGAATGGCTCGAGAGCCTAGCGGCCATGCCGGAGGCCGAGCGTCGCGTGCGCATCCCGACCATCACCGATCCGCGCGGCCTCGACATGCAATCCTACAAGCGCCTCGGGCAGACCGAAGCCATGGCTGAGATCGAAGCGCGCGCCACGCGTGCCTTCGAGGCCCTGGGCGTGCTGATGACGAACACGTGCATCAACTACCAGACGATCCTGCCGCCCGTGCACGGCGAGCATCTGGCGATGGGCGACACGGGCGTTGCCATCTACTCCAACAGCGTGATGGGCGCGCGCACCAACTTCGAGGGCGGTCCCTCGGCTCTGGCCGCCGGGCTGACGGGGCGTACGCCGCGCTACGGCTACCATCTCGACGCGCATCGCGTCGGCACCGGCCACTTCGTGGTCGAGGCCGAGCTGCGCGACCTTGCCGACTGGGGCGCGCTCGGCGGCATCGTCGGCCGCGCGGCCAACAACTATTGGCAAGTGCCGGTCATCACAGGGCTCACCCGCGTACCTGGCTCCGACGAGCTCAAGCACTTCGGCGCGGCGCTCGCGAGCTTCGGCTCCGTGGCGCTCTTTCACGTGCCGGGCGTGACGCCCGAGGCGCCCGCGCTGAGCGACGCCTTCCAGGGCCGCGCGGTGCCCCCGGCCGCGCGCATCGGAGCAAACGACCTCGCGGCGTTCTATGCAACCTACGCGGCCCCCGGCGACAAGGTGGACGTGGTAGTGTTCGCCGCTCCCCAGCTCTCTCTCATCGAGATGCAGAGCGTGGCGGGGCTCCTCGACGGGCGGCGCGTGCACGAGTCCACCAGCCTCGTCGTCACCACCTCGCCTGAGATCAAGTTCGCCGCCGACCGCATGGGGCTCACGCGCCGCATCGAGGACGCCGGCGGCGTCGTCGCCGCGGGCGTGTGCTTCTACCAGATGTATGCGCGCGAGATGGCGGAGGCCAACGGCTGGCAGCGGCTGCTGACCAACTCGGCCAAGCTCGTCAACATCCTGGGCGGCTATGGCTACAAGCCCACGCTGGCCAGCATGGAGCGCTGCATCGACAGCGCCGTGGCGGGGAGGGTCCTCTGATGCCCCTGGTCCTCAAGTGCCACCCCGGGCTCGGGCCCGTCGTGACCGGAACCGCGCTGGTGGCGCGGGACAATTTCTCCGCCCGCTACGATCTCGACCGCAAGGCGGGCACGTTCTCGCGCGCGGCGCACAAGCTCTACGGACAGAGCTACGTCGATAAGATCATCGTTCTGGTCACCGCCAAGGGCGGCGTCGCCACGGCCTGGATGCTGCGCGAGATGGCGGCGCGCGGCGTCGCGCCGAAGGCCATTGTGCTCGACCGGTCCAACACCATCCTGGCTCAGGGCGCCGCCTTCGCCGATCTGACCCTGGTCGATCGCTTCGAGGCGGGCGATCCGACCGGCCTTATCCGCACCGGCGACGAGGTCAGGATCGAGCCGAGCAAAGGCTTGGTGACGATCCTCAATCGGGATGCGTAGTTCCCTCTTTCCCCGCTACTGAAGCGTGGCATTAGGCGCCGACCCCTCCCCGCAAGGGAGAGGGGAGATCCGCGCGGGCGGGAAACGAGCCATTCAGGGTGTGGGAGCGGCCGCAGCGTCGGCGGTGCCAGTCTCGCGCACATCTGCGGCGCCGCGGTCGGAATGCGCGTCCTCACCATAAAGGTCGTAGAGCAGATCGAGCGTGTCGAGGAAGGTGGCGACGAGGTCGAGCAGGGTGCCGAGGCGGATGCGCCCGGCGACCAGATAGTCCTCGCTGATGGCGAGATGGGCCAGCCCCTCGAGCCCCGCCGCATCGCGCGCGATCAGGCTGCGGCTGCGCAGGAAGGCGGTGGCGGTGTCGCCCGTCTCGAAGTCGTGGATCGTGGTGTCGCCAAGTTCCAGCGCCGCATCGACCAGCGGCGCCGTGCCGGCGACGAAGAGGGCAATGAGAGGCCTGAGCCGGGTGTCGCCACGGCGCATCTCCTCGGCGCGCTTGCGCGCCTGGAGCAGCCGGGCGGTCATGGTGAGCTCGAGCGTTCGCACCGTGTTCAGGAATTGGGCCAGCTCGCGATTCTGCCGCACTGCGCGTGCCGTCGTCGGCTGCTGGCCGGCGTCCGCGAGCGCCACCCTCTCGGTCAGCAGATCCTCGCCCATGGCGAGCGCGGCATCGAGGTGATCGCCCAGCAGATAGATGCTGGGATGCTTGGGCGTCGCGCTGGCGGTCATGGGTCCCCCGAATTCGGAACGTACCAGGCAGCGCCGGCGGCGGTCGCCTGCCCGATATACGACTTCGGAGTCAAAACAGATTCGCTCGGGTAACGCCAACCGAGCGCGCGTTTTTCAACGGCTCAGGCCGCCCGGCTCGACTTCTGCGCACCCTGCGCGGGGCCGGCGATGAGGCGGGCGAGCGCGCTCTGGGCCTCGGCCTCGCTCGTGAAGGCGCCGATCACATCGCGGGGGCCCGAGGAGGGCGTGCCGCTCGCCGTGACACCGGCGCTCATGATGACGACCTGTCCGGACGGATAGCGCACCAGCTCGTAATTCGAGAGTTCCATGACCTGCCCCCTTCTCGAGAGAACCAAGACCACTCGCGAATTCACACCTACCGGCGGTGCCGCCTGCCGGGTTGGAGGTGAGCCAGCCCGTTGGCGGCTTCACATAGATGTCATGAACGCTTGAGTCAATAACGCCGGCACGCTAACGGACGTTCATCGTCGACCCCGGGGGGCGAGGCAGCTGACCGATACGCTCGACCGTGCCGCCGTCCCCCACTGTCGCGGATTTGGGCCATCGCTGCGCCGGCTCAGCTGCACCCGCTCGTTCCGCCGCAGGTGTCGCACTTGAGGCAGGTGCCGTTGCGGACCAGCGTGAAGTTTCCGCACTCCCGGCAGCTCTCGCCCTCGTAGCCCTTGACCCGGGCCTCCGCGCGCAGGTCGGCCTCCTGTCCAGCCTTGGTGATGCGGGCCACGGCACGAGCCTCGAGGTGACCCTGCAGCTGGCGGGCCAGCTCCTCCACCGAGAGGTCGGCCTTCGCCTTGATGGCCCCGCCGCTCAACTCCTGCTGCACGGCGGCGAGCGCGCTGACCGCGGCCGCCATCTTCACCTTCTCGGGCTTGGCGAACGACGCCACCTCCTGCCGCAGGCTCTCCTGCAGGCTGGCGACCGGGCTCGCGGGATCGGCCTGCGTGGCGGCGATGGCCACCGCGCTGGCGCTGGAGCGGAGCGCCAGGACGCGGCTCTCCTGGCCGCGCAGCAGGCCGCGCGACACGAACTTGGCGGCGGGTGGAGGCGCCTGATCCTCTTCCAGCTCCTGATCCGTCGAGCCGAGGCCGGTGTTGACGATCTCGCCGGGATCGACGTGGGCGAGGTCGTGCCGCTCGAGATAGGAGACGGCAAGCTCGCGGAAGATGTAGTCGAGGATCGAGGTGGCGTTCTTGATGGTCTCGTTGCCCTGCACCAGGCCCGCAGGCTCGAAACGGGTGAAGGTGAAGGCGTCGACGTACTCCTCGAGCGGCACGCCGTACTGCAGGCCCAGCGAGATGGCGATGGCGAAGTTGTTCATCAGCGAGCGGAAGGCGGCGCCTTCCTTGTGCATGTCGATGAAGATCTCGCCGAGCCGCCCGTCGTCGTACTCGCCGGTGCGCAGGTACACCTTGTGGCCGCCGACCGAGGCCTTCTGGGTGTAGCCCTTGCGCCGGCCGGGCAGCTTCTCGCGCTCGCGCTGGCGCTCGACGATGCGCTCCACGATCCGCTCTGCCGCGACCGCGGCCCGCGCCGCCATCGGCTTGTCGGCGGTGAGCTCGGCCGCCACCTCCTCCTGCTCGTCCGCGTCGTCGGCCAGCAGCTGGGCGTTGAGCGGCTGGGACAGCTTGGAGCCGTCGCGGTAGAGCGCATTGGCCTTCAGACCCAAGCGCCAGGAGAGCATATAGGCGTCCTTGCAGTCCTCCACGCTCGCGTCGTTGGGCATGTTGATGGTCTTGGAGATGGCGCCCGAGATGAACGGCTGCGCCGCCGCCATCATGCGGATGTGGCTCTCCACCGACAGGAAGCGCTTGCCTTTGCGGCCGCAAGGGCTCGCGCAGTCGAACACGGGCAGGTGTGCCTCGGCGACGTGGGGTGCGCCTTCGAGCGTCATGGCGCCGCAGACGTGCTCGTTGGCCGCCTCGATGTCCTTCTTGGAGAAGCCGAGATGGGCGAGCAGGTCGAAGGCCGGATCGGCCAGCGTCTCGGCGGGGATCTTCAGCGTGCCGGTGAGGAACTCCTCGCCCAGCGTCCAGCGGTTGAACGCGAACTTGATGTCGAAGGCCGTCTTGAGCGCATCGTCGAGCTTGCGCAGCACCGCTGGCGTGAAACCTTTGGCGGCGAGCGTGCCGTGGTTGATCGCGGGCGCCTGCGCCAGGCCGCCGTGGCCCACGACGTACGCCTCGATCTCGGCGATGGCGGCTTCGCTGTAGCCCAGCGTGCGCAAGGCCTCGGGCACCGACTGGTTGATGATCTTGAAGTAGCCGCCGCCGGCCAGCTTCTTGAACTTCACGAGCGCGAAATCAGGCTCGATGCCGGTGGTGTCGCAGTCCATGACGAGGCCGATCGTGCCGGTGGGCGCGATCACGGTTGCCTGGGCGTTGCGATAGCCGTGCTCCTGGCCGAGCGCGATGGCCTGGTCCCAGATGCGCTTGGCGGCATCGACAAGACCGGCATCGGGGCAGGTGGAGGCGTCGAGCGGAACGGGCAGCGTGGCCAGCTTCTCGTAGCCCTCCGCGAGCCCGTAAGCGGCGCGGCGATGGTTGCGGATGACGCGCAGCATGTCGGCGGCATTCTCGGCGTAGCCGGGGAAGGGCCCGAGTTCCCTGGCCATCTCGGCCGAGGTCGCATATGCCGTACCCGTCATGATAGCCGACAGCGCCGCGCAGATGGCCCGGCCCTCCGCGCTGTCGTAGGAAATGCCCGACGCCATCAGGCAGCCGCCGATGTTGGCGAAGCCGAGCCCCAGCGTGCGGTAGCGGTAGGAGAGCTCGGCGATCTTGCGCGAGGGAAACTGCGCCATCAGCACGGAGATCTCGAGCGCGATGGTCCACAGCCGGCAGGCGTGCTCGAAGGCGGCGACGTCGAAGCGCTTCTCCGCGTCGCGGAACCGCATCAGGTTGAGCGAGGCGAGATTGCATGCCGTGTCGTCGAGGAACATGTACTCCGAGCACGGGTTCGACGCACGGATCGGCCCTGACTTGGGGCACGTGTGCCAGTCGTTGATGGTGGTATGGAACTGGATGCCGGGATCGGCCGAGGCCCAGGCCGCCTGCCCGATCTTCTCCCACAGATGCCGGGCCTTGACCGTCTTGACGGTGCGGCCGCTCAGCCGGGCGGTGAGCGTCCAGTCCCGATCCTCCTCCACGGAGGCGAGGAACTCGTCTGTCACGCGCACCGAGTTGTTGGAGTTCTGGCCGGAGACCGTGAGATAGGCCTCGCTATCCCAGTCCGTGTCGTAGGTTGCGAACTCCATGTCCTTGTAGCCCTGGCGCGCGAACTGGATCACGCGGCGGATGTAGTTGTCGGGCACGAGGTCGCGGCGCGCCTCCTTGACGGCGCGCTTGAGGGCAGGGTTCTTGGCCGGATCGAAGCAGGCCTCGCCCTCCGCCTCGCAGTTGACGCAGGCCTTGAGGATGGCCTTGAGCCGCCGCTGGCAGATCTTGGAGCCGGTGACGAGCGCCGCCACCTTCTGCTCCTCCTTCACCTTCCAGTCGATGTAGGCCTCGATGTCCGGGTGGTCGATGTCGACCACCACCATCTTGGCGGCGCGGCGCGTGGTGCCGCCCGACTTGATGGCGCCGGCAGCCCGGTCGCCGATCTTGAGGAAGCTCATGAGACCGGAGGACTTGCCGCCACCCGAGAGCTTCTCGTTCTCGGCGCGCAGCCTGGAGAAGTTGGAGCCGGTGCCGGAGCCGTACTTAAAGAGGCGCGCCTCGCGCACCCACAGGTCCATGATGCCGTTCTCGTTGACGAGATCGTCCTCGATCGACTGGATGAAGCAGGCGTGTGGCTGGGGGTGCTCGTAGGCCGACTGGGACGCCGTCACTTCGCCGGTCCAGGCATCGACGTAGTAGTGGCCCTGGCCTGGCCCGTCGATGCCATAGGCCCAGAACAGCCCGGTGTTGAACCACTGCGGGCTGTTAGGAGCGCCGTACTGCATGGCGAGCATGTAGCGGTGCTCATCGTAGAAGGCGCGCGCATCATCCTCGGTGGTGAAATAGCCGCCCTTCCAGCCCCAGTAGGTCCACGTGCCGGCGAGCCGGTCGAACACCTGGCGTGCGTCGGTCTCGCCGACGAGGCGCTCCTGCTGGGGACGTTCCGCCAGCGCGCGCTCGTCGGCGACCGAGCGCCACAGCCAGGAGGGAACTTGTGTCTCCTCGATGCGCTTGAGCCGCGCGGGCACGCCGGCCTTGCGGAAATATTTCTGGGCCAGGATGTCCGCGGCGACCTGGCTCCAGTGCTCGGGGACGGCGAAGTTCTCGAGCCGGAACACCACCGAGCCGTCCGGGTTCTTGATTTCCGACGTCGCCCGTCGGAACGGGATCGTCTCGTAAGGTGATTTTCCGGCCGTCGTGAATCGCCGCTTGATCTGCATGGTTGTTGCCCCGATTGCTGCTCTGATCCCTCGACGCAGACGCAACGAACGCGGACAACGACACGAAACCAACGCAGGCCAATACCGCCACGCTTACGCGCCGACAGGGCGCACAACACCGCGCGCCGCGGAGCTCTTCATTCTCCGCCTCGCGTCGCAACCCGCCTGCAATCTGGAACTCTGGCGGGCGGCACAGATGTTTCTACTGAGGGGCGTCCCAGCTCGATCGGCCGGCGTCCACATCGGACAAACTATGACGATTCGGAGGCAATCGTCACGCGAGGACTAGTAGTGTAGATGGTACCCAACCTACTAGATGTAGTAGTTGAGGCAACTCTGGGCAGAAGCTGTGGATGGGGCTTTGCAGGCTGCGGCAGCGGCAGGCTTTTTCGTCTCCGCGCACCAGAAGTGGGCGACGAAAAATCACCCCTGAATGCCTGTCCGCAGCCTAGTGCGATTCCGGATGTTGATGACTGTGGCCGATCTGCCGCGGCGATCCTCGCCATGGACAGTCCATGGCGGCGGGTGTCATAAGGCGCTCGGCGCTGGCCCAGACGAGGCGAAGCATGAGCATAGTCAGCGAGATCTTCAGCTGGTGGGGCGGCAATACCTGGTCCAACCGCATTTACACGGCGCTGCGAGGCAAGCTCGTCGGTACGGACGAGACCGGGAACCGCTACTACATTCAGAGCAGGGGCGTCGGGCCGCTGGGTGTGCCGCGGCGCTGGGTCATCTACAAGAAGCTCGCGGAAGCCTCCCAGGTGCCTCCCGAGTGGCACGGTTGGCTGCACTACGTGGTCGATACCCCGCCAACCGAGCAGAGCTACAAGGCCCGGCCTTGGCAGAAGCCGCATCGCATGAACATGACCGGCACCGCCGGGGCCTATCGGCCGCCGGGCAGCATCCTCGGCAGCGGAAAGCGGCCGCACGCGACGGGCGACTACAAGCCCTGGCAGCCCGACTGAGGGCGACAGCGGCCACGCCGTCGCCACGTTTCTGTTTCCATTTCCGTCGGTATCCATCGCCTAGGTGAGCATGACGTCGGGTATGGCGCACGCCTCCCATGAGGGCCACAAAGCACGGGTTGCCGGCGTCCTGGCGGCCGGTGCGTGCGCCGTTGCGGCGGTGCTCCTCTCTCCCGCGCCGGCAGCCGCCCAGCGCATCGAGAACCAGGTCGCCGTCTTCGCCGCGCTCGACAAAGTGACGGCCAAGATCTCCCGCCTCGAGGTACCGCTCAACCAGACCGCCACGTTCGGGGCGCTGAGGGTGACGCCGCGGGTGTGCTTCACGCGTGCGCCCACCGAGCCGCCTAAGACGACCACCTTCGTGGAGGTCGATGAGACGCAGCTCGACGGCAAGGACAAGCGCATCTTCACGGGGTGGATGTTCGCCGACAGTCCCGGCCTCAACGCCGTGGAGCATCCCGTGTTCGACGTGTGGCTGACCGACTGTGCCCAGCCGCGTGCGGTGGCCCAGCGGCCGCAGCCCGGCGGTGCGGCGCCCGGAGCCGAGCCCCAGCCGGCCGATCCCGACCAATTCCGGCGCCGCCGCGTGCCGCGGTGAGAGCTGCGACGCGAGCCGGGACGGCGCCAGTGCCGCCCTACCGCGTGACGATGTCTAGAACCTCTTGGGGGCTCGCCTGCGGGGACAGGGCGTCGAAGTCGGCTTCGTGGGCCAGCGCCTTCTCGAGCAGGGCGTGGAATTCGCTGCGGTCGATCTCGATGGTGCCGAACTGGCGCAGGTGGTCGGTGACGAATTGCGTGTCGAGCAGCGAGAAGCCGCCGTGGATCAACCGCGCGCACAAGTGGACCAGCGCCACCTTGCTGGCGTCGCGCTCGGTGGAGAACATGCTCTCGCCGAAGAACGCGCCGTTGAGCGCCACGCCGTAAAGCCCGCCCACCAGCCTTCCGCCGACCCATGTCTCCACCGTGTGGCAGTAGCCCGCCCGGAAGAGGTCGCGGTAGAGCGCGCGGATCTTGCGGTTGATCCAGGTGGTGCGGCGGCCGGCCCGGGAGGCGGCGCACCCGTCGATCACGCCCTCGAAATCGCTGTCGATCCTGACATCGAACACGCCTTGGCGGATGGTCCGCGCCAGGCGCTTGGGAACGTGCACCTGGTCGAGCAGCAGAATGCCGCGCTGCTGCGGCTCGATCCAGTAGAGAGCCGGATCGTCGGCGCTCTCGGCCATGGGGAAGATGCCGCACGTGTAGGCCTTCAACAGCACCTGCGGCGTGATCTCGATGATGATGTCGTCGCGCGACGCCATTCCCTACTCTTGGCCGTGGAGCAACGTGACTGCTAGCCTTGCCGTCATATTATGGTTTTTGCAGGTACTTTTCGAGCCAGTGAATGTCGTAGAGGCCGTTGGCGATATCGGCCTGCTGCACCAGGTCGGTGAACAAAGGTATGGTCGTCTCCACGCCTTCGACGACGAACTCGGAAAGGCACCGCCTCAGCCGCATCAGGCACTCGTTGCGGTTCTTGCCGTGGACGATGAGCTTGCCGATGAGGCTGTCGTAGTAGGGCGGGATGCGATAGCCCTGGTAGGCGCCGCTGTCGACCCTGACGCCAAGTCCTCCCGGAGGATGCCAGTAGGTGATGGTGCCGGGCGAGGGCCTGAAGGTGCGGGGGTTCTCCGCATTGATCCGGCACTCGATGGCGTGGCCCGAGAAGACCACGTCGTTCTGCGAGAGCGTGAGTGGAGCGCCGGAGGCGACGCGGATCTGCTCGATGACGAGGTCGAGCCCGGTGATCATCTCGGTGACGGGGTGCTCCACCTGCAGCCGCGTATTCATCTCGATGAAGAAGAACTCGCCGTCCTCGTACAGGAACTCGACCGTGCCGGCGCCGCGATAGTTGATCTTCTGCATCGCCTTGGCGACGATGGAGCCGATCTTGCGCCGCGCCTCCGCATTGAGCGCGGGCGAGGGTGCCTCCTCCATCACCTTCTGGTGCCGGCGCTGAAGCGAGCAGTCGCGCTCGCCCAGGTGAATGGCGTCGCCCTTGCCGTCGCCGAACACCTGCACCTCGATGTGGCGGGGCTTCTCGAGATACTTCTCGAGGTAGACGCTGTCGTCGCCGAATGCCGCCTTGGATTCCGCGCGGGCAGTCTTCAGGGCCATGTCCAGGTCCTCGGCCGTGCGCGCCACCTTCATGCCGCGCCCGCCGCCGCCTGCCGCGGCCTTGACGAGAACCGGAAAGCCCATCTGCTTGGCGATCCGGATCGCCTGCGCCGCATCCGTAATGGCGCCATCGGAGCCCGGCACGACGGGGATGCCGAGGCGCTTGGCGGTTGCCTTGGCCTCGATCTTGTCGCCCATGATGCGGATGTGCTCGCTCGTGGGGCCGATGAAGGTGATGCCGTGCTCCTCCAAGATCTCGGCGAAGCGCGCGTTCTCCGACAGGAAGCCGTAGCCCGGATGGATGGCGTCAGCGCCGGTGATCTCGCAGGCGGCGAGCAGGCGCGGGATGTTGAGGTAGCTTTCCGCTGCCGGCGGCGGGCCGATGCAGACGCTCTCGTCGGCAAGGCGCACGTGCATGGCGTCGGCATCCGCCGTCGAGTGCACGGCGACCGTGGCAATCCCGATCTCCTTGCAGGCGCGCAGCACCCGGAGCGCAATCTCGCCGCGATTGGCGATCAACACCTTGTCGAACATCGCTGCGCGCGGGCTCCGGGACCCCTACTCGATGATGGCGAGCGGCTCGCCGAATTCCACCGGCTGGCCGTTGCCGACGAGCACGGCGGTGACCACGCCCGCCTTGGGGGCGGGAATGTGGTTCATGGTCTTCATCGCCTCGATGATCATGATCGTCTGGCCCTGCGTGACGCGCGTGCCCACCTCGACGAACGGGGCGGCGCCGGGCTCCGGGGCGAGGTAGGCCGTGCCGACCATGGGCGAGGGCACGGCGCCCGGATGCTTGCCGGGATCCAGGGCCGCCGCAGCGGGCGCCGCCGCAGGTGCGGGCGCAGCGGCATAGTTTGCGGCTGCGGCCGCAGGCGGCGGTGCCGCATACATGGGCGCCGCCATGTTGACCTGGCGGGCAACGCGCACGCGCATCCCCTCGCGCTCGATCTCGATCTCGCTCAGGCCGGTCTCGTCCAGCAGTCCGGCGAGCTCGCGCACGAGGGTCTGCTCGGCGCTTGCCTTGCCCTTCACGTCCTTCGACATCGGCTCAGCCAATCCCGTTCTCTCCTTGCCGCCTCAGGCCTTGGTCGTCGGGCCGGCGGGCTCCCTGCCGGCCAGAATATCAGCCATCGCCTCGACTGCCAGCTCGTATCCCTTGGCCCCGAAACCGCAAATGACGCCGTGCGCCGCCTGGCTCACGTACGAATGGTGGCGGAAGGGCTCGCGGCGGAACACGTTGGACAAGTGCAGCTCGATCACCGGCTTCTCCGCGGCGCTGAGCGCATCGAGGATGGCAACCGAGGTGTGCGTGTAGGCGCCCGCATTGAGGATGATGCCGCAGGCAGTGGTGCGCGCCTCCTGGATCCAGTCGACGAGGTCGCCCTCTCGGTTCGATTGGCGAAACTCGACGGGAAGGCCCAATGCCTGTGCTCGGGTCCTTGTGCGCCGCTCCACGTCGGCCAGCGTCTCCGCGCCGTAGATCGACGGCTCGCGAACGCCGAGGAGATTGAGGTTCGCACCGTTGAGCACGAAGATCGGCTTGGGCATCGGCTGCCGCCTGGGAGTTGCAACGAGCGGGCGCGCGCGACAACGCCGCGAACATCTTCAACAAGCGGCCCCCTCTACCAGCTTTCCCGCCTCCGCGGAAGGGTGGCGCGCCGGTTGTGCAGAGGCATTTCTCGCCCGCATCCGGTCCCGCTGCGAACCCCTACGGCGTGCAGGCATCAGCAAACCTTGCAGCCCTCCTTGCGGACGTCGCCGATGTGCTTGGCGAGCAGCTCGGTCAGGTTCTCAGGCGCACCGGGGATGATGCGATCGCCGATAATGAAGTGCGGGGTGCCCTGGATGCCCATCTTGGTGGCAAGCTGGCGCGTATCCTCGATCTCCTTCTTGATCTCCGGAGAGGTCATGTCCTTCTTCAGCCGGGCCATGTCGAGGCCGAGCTTCTCCGCCACCCGCAGGGCAGACGCCTCGTTGGCCTGACCCTGGTTCTCCAGCATCGCGCGATGGAACTCCCAGTATTTGCCCTGCATCTTGGCGGCGAGGGCGACGCGCGAAGCTTCCTCGGAGCCCTTGGCCAGGATCGGGAACTCCTTGAGGATCAGCCGCACTTTCTTGTCCTTGTCGACGAGGTGCGCCACCTCCGAGAAGGCCTTCTTGCAGTAGCCGCAGTTGTAGTCGAAGAACTCGATCACGGGCACGTCACCCTTGACGTTGCCGACCACGGGCGACATCGCGGGACGGAACAACTCCGCGGCGTGCTCCTTGATCGCCACCGCCATGCGGTCGGCCTGGATCTTGTCCATCTTGGCCTCGAGCGCGCTCTGCACCTCGAGCATGATCTCCGGGTTGTTGAGCAGGATATCCTTGATGATGCTCTCCAGCTCCTTGCGCTGGGCCGGGGTGAAGGCGCTGGCCGCAGGCGCTCCCGCAGTGGAGGCTGCGGATTGGGGGGCGGCCGCTTCCGTCGTCGCGGCGGGCTGGGCTGGGGACGTGGACGGGCTCGTCTGACCGAGCGCGAGGCTCGCTCCGAGCGCCAGGAGCGCAGGCACGATGAGTGCCGCACCTTTCTTGAAAGTCAGGGCGGAGATCAGCGACATGAGCGGTCTGCGCATCGGGCTTCCTTCGGTTGGCGGGTTGAGCCTGCTGGCTCAGGTAGGATTCTTGTAGGTAATGATGTCCTCGGCGATAAGCCAGCCGCGTGACCCGCGTGCAAACTTGCTCTGGGCCCGTTTGGCATAGATTTGTGCTTCACGAATGTCCTTGGCGTTCCCCGAATAGAAGTGCTTGCGTGCCGTGGCAAGCAGCGCCTCCGCCTCGTTGCCCTTTCTCTGGAAGGCGACGGCAAGCTGCCACCAGCCGAGCCAGTCGTCATCTTCTCCCTGCCACAAGGGTTTATCGGCCCCCAGCACGTTTGTCAGAATGGCGATCGCCTCCTCGAGATAACGAGGGTCGTTGGTGGAAACCAGCGCGCGCCCGAGCATGATTTGCGTCTGCGACGAGGATATCCAGGGGCTGGTGCGCTTCATCTTGTCCAGGATCGCCGTCGCCCTGCGCAGGGGCTCGATGGCCTCGAGCGGTTGGCCGGCCTTCAGGTACAACTCGCCCTTGAGCTCCCAGAAATAGGGGTTGTCGGGCCGATCGCGAATGAGGGCGTCGATATCGGGGATCGCCTGCACGCAGTTGCCCGAACAGTTGCGCGCAATGGCGCGCGCATAGCGGGCGGGCAGGCTCGTATTGCTCGCGGGATAGCGATTGAAAACCAGCTGCGCCGCCAGCATGTGGCCGTCGAGCTTGGCGCGCATCATATCGTGTCGCAGCTGCAGCTGCGGGGGGTCCATGACATCTACGTAGGGGCTCGCCATCACCCGCTCGCGCAGCTGATTGATGCGGTTGGCCGCGACCGGGTGGCTGCGCACGAAGGGATCGAGGTCCTTCTCGGACCAGAACTCCTGCTCCGCAAAGCGCTCGAACGTGGTGAGCATGCCGCGACCCGATTGCTTGGTGGCCTCGAGCAGGCGGATGCCGGCCTGGTCGGCTGACGATTCCTGGGCCCGGCGCTCGCTCAGCAGGGAGCGCATGATCATGTCGTTGCCGCCCATGGCGATACCGCCGCCCGCACCCGAAACCTCGCGGGCCGTCTCGCCGCCGGCGAGCGCGCCGCCTACCATCAGGCCGATCCCCAGGACCGTCAGCAGCAGGCTCTTGGTGGCGTCGTGCGCTATGCGGCTTCTGAGCTGCGCCAGATGTCCGCCCAGGATGTGGCCGGTCTCGTGGGCGATGACGCCGATCACCTCGTTGGGCGTCTTGGCCTGCGTCAGCGTGCCGGTGTTGATGAACACGTTGCGGCCGTCCACCACGAACGCATTGAAGCTCTCATGCCGGATGACGCGCATGGTGATGTTCTGCGATCCGAGGCCTGCGGCCTTGAAGATCGGCATGGAGTATTCTTTGAGGAGGTTCTCGATCTCCGTGTCGCGGATCAGCGGCAGGCTCTGGGCCGCGGCCGGGGAAACGGCCGCGATCGAGGCTGCCACCGCGTAGATGGCGGCCAGTGATGCCGCCCGCCACCTGGCCACGCGGCCAAGGTGGGGACGGACCGGGACCATCTGGCGCGGGGGCGCGCAATGACCCCTGTTGCGACATTCAGGTGCGTTCACGGTGCGAGACTCGTTTCGTAGCGCCCTCGGCGCATGACCGGGTGGGCCCCTACCAAATCGGCCGCCTGGCCTAGGCAACTCGAGCTGCCCCGACTATAAGCCGCGTGCCGCCGATGCGCCAACCGGCATTGCGGCGGAATGCAGCGCTGGATCCACGCTAGCAGCAAGCGAGGCAACCGTCGGCGGTTAGGCTGGAACCGTGGCGGTTTGAGGGCCTTCGCCGATGGGTGGCCGGACATGAAAACTCTACCGCCTGTCCCGCGTGCGGCTGGTGCGCTCGCGGCCCTGCAGGCTTCAGCGCGCAGCAATGTGCCGCCCTTCATGGTCATGGACGTGATGGAGGCTGCCGCGGCCCGAGAGGCGCAAGGCCACAAGGTCATCCACATGGAGGTCGGCCAGCCCGGCACGGCGGCTCCGCGCGCGGCGCTCGAGGCGGCTAGACGGGCGCTCGATCGGGAGACGCTGGGGTATACCGTGGCGCTGGGGCTGCCAGCGCTCCGGGCGCGCATCGCCCAACACTACAGCAAGCGCTACGGGGTCGCGGTCGCGCCCGAGCGTGTGGTGGTGACGACGGGGTCCTCTGCCGGGTTCGTGCTGGCGTTTCTGGCGCTCTTCGACGTCGGCGCGAAGGTGGCGCTGCCCTCGCCCGGCTATCCCTGCTATCGGCACATTCTGACGGCGCTGGGCCAGACGCCCGTTCTCATCGGCACCAATGCCGCCGGGCGATGGATGCCAACCGCGGGCGAGATCGGCGCCTGCGTCGAGCGGGAGTGCATTGCGGGTCTCGTCATCGCAAGCCCGGCCAATCCCACGGGTACCATGCTGGAAGGCAGGCGACTTGCCGAGATCGCCGAGACCTGCCGCCGCCACGGCATCTGGCTCGTCTCCGACGAGATCTATCACGGGTTAACCTACGGCATGCCCGAGGAGACCGCGCTCGCTCACAGCGCGCAGGCGGTCGTGATCAACAGCTTTTCCAAATACTTCTCGATGACGGGCTGGCGCGTTGGCTGGCTTGTGGTGCCGGAGGAGCTGGTCAGGCCCCTCGAGCGGCTGGCCCAGAATCTCTACATCTCACCGCCGACCGTGGCGCAGGTGGCCGCCATCGGCGCCTTCGACGGGGTCGATGAGCTGGAGGCCAACAAGGGCGTCTATGCCGAGAATCGTGCGCTCCTGCTTGCGGCGCTGCCGCGGGCGGGCCTCGAGCGCATCCTGCCCGCCGACGGTGCCTTCTACCTCTACGCGGACGTCAGCGATCTTGCGTCCGACAGTGTCGCCTTCACGCGGGAGATGCTGGAGGACATTGGCATCGCCGCCACCCCGGGCGTCGACTTCGATGCCGAGCACGGCCGGCGCTACGTCCGCTTCTCCTACGCCGGCAAGACGGCAGACATGGCCGAAGCAGCGCGCCGGCTCGAGGGCTGGCAGCGCCTCAAGGGGCGCCCGTAGACAGGCACCCCCCACAGGAAGGACGTCGTCGAGGCCCGGTTACCGGCAGGCCTGGGCGCGCGCGTGGCACTCGTAGGAGACGGTCTTCCACTCGCACTTCTTGCTGACCTTGCCGATCCTGGCGTTCTCGCCGAGCCGGGCCTTGGCGGAGTTCTTCATGGCGGCCTCGGCCATGAACGAGGCAATGCCTTCCAGCACGCCCATGCCCATGCCCCCCACCTGCATGCACTGCGCAGCCGCTGCCGTGCCAGCGTGCGCCTGGAGCAGCGCCAACGCAAACGCGGCCGCCAAAGTCTGGCGAGCAATCTTCTTCATCTGACCCTCCGTGCTTGTCTCAACGGGCAAGATGGAACCCCGCGCGTGGGCCGGCGAAACCAAGAACCGTCAAACCCACCATCCACTGCATGCATGCGCCATGCACGGAAGCCAGCGTGCGACCCGATTTGTGGAGAGAACGTGTCCGCCGCAACCTTCGGCCGCCGATAGATGCCGACAGGCCACTGTCCTGCACGTCGGCCGGCGGATGCGGGTCGGCAGCCCCGCGCGGCGGGCCGCGCGGGGTGGGCCTGGCCTATTCGCCGCCCGAGAAGCGCCGCTGCCACCATCCCTTGCGGGTGGGCCGCGATGCATCCTCCTCCGCGGGCTCGACGACCGGCTCGGCATGCACGGGCGACGGCTTCCGCTCCTGCTGCGCCGTGCCCGCCGCTAGCCCTGCCGGCTCCTCGACGTGGTGCCGCGGGGCCTCGCTTTCCGAGCCGTTGCGTTCGCTGCGCGGATGCCAGGACCGTTCCTGCGCCATCGCAGGCTCAGGGGTCCGCTCGACGGGCTCGCGGCGGTCCTCGCCGGCCGCCTCGGGATGGGCCTCCTCACGGGGCTCTTCGGCATGGGGGTGCTCGAGAGAGCTGGCCTCCTCCTCGGCGTAGGGGGGCTGCGGAGCAGCCGCGCCGTTGCCGTTCGCGCGGGCGCCCTCGTGCAGCGCCTGCCCCTCCACGGGTTCGCGCGCGCCCTCGTCGCGGTCGCGACCACGGCGCCCGCCTCGGCGTCCGCGCCGCCGCCGGCGGCCTCGACGGTCCTCGCGCTCCTCTTCGCCCTGCGCGGTCGAGGGTTGCTCGCCGAGCCCGGCCGGCTCGCCCTCGTGATGCTCATCCGCATAGGCCGCCTCTTCGGCTGCTTCGCCGCTCGGTTCACCGGTGTCGACGAACTCGGCCCGCTCGCCGCCTCCATATTCGCGCCGCTCGCGCTGCGGGTGCCCGTCATCGGCCCGCTCGTCACGCCGTCCGCGGCGTCGCCGGCGGCGCGGACGGCGGTCACCCTCGCGTTCAGCCCGCTCGGCCGCCGGCCTGGCCTCGGCCTCCGCCGGCTCCTCCTCGGCCTCCTGACCCTCGAAGCCCCATTCCATGTTGACGACCGTGCCGCGCTCGGCTGCCTTCTGCGGTGCGGGCTGCACGGCCGACCGCTCGATGGCGAAGTTGGCGCCCTGCATGCGGTCGCTGGCCTGCACCGAGATGGTGATGCCGTGCCGACGCTCCATGTCGGTGACGAAGGAGCGCTTGTTGTTGAGGATGTAAAGGGCCACGTCGGCCGTCGTCACGGCGGTGAGCGAGTGGCGCTGATCGCGCAGGAGCTGATCCTCCAGCGCCCGCAGCACGGCCAGCGCCACCGACTCGACCGAGCGGATGATGCCCGTGCCCTGGCAGTGCGGGCACTGAGTGGTGGATCCCTCGAGCACGCCTGTGCGCAAGCGCTGGCGCGACATCTCGAGAAGGCCGAAATGGCTGATGCGCCCCACCTGGATGCGCGCGCGGTCGTGGCGCAGCGCGTCCTTGAGACGCCCCTCCACCTTGCGGTTGTTGCGCCTCTCCTCCATGTCGATGAAGTCGATGACGATCAGGCCAGCGAGGTCCCTGAGCTTCAGTTGGCGCGCGATCTCCTCGGCGGCCTCGAGGTTGGTGTTCAGCGCGGTCTCCTCGATGGAGAACTCGCGCGTGGCCTTGCCCGAGTTGACGTCGATGGAGACGAGCGCCTCCGTCTGGTTGATGACGAGGTAGCCGCCCGACCGCAGCGTGACATAGGGGCTGAACATGGCATTCAGCTGCCGTTCGATCTGATAGCGGGCAAAGAGCGGCTCGGGCGCGTCGTACTTGACGACGTTCTTGGCCTGGCTCGGCGAGAGCATGCGCATGAAGTCGGCCGCCTCGCTGTAGGCGGCCTCTCCCGCAACGAGAATGTCGTCGATATCCTTGGTGTAGAGGTCGCGGATCGAGCGCTTGATGAGGTTGCCTTCCTCGTAGACGAGGCAGGGCGCGGTCGACTGCAGCGTCATCTCGCGCACGTTCTCCCACAAGCGGATCTCGTACTCGAAATCCCGCTTGATCTCCTGCTTGGTGCGCGCCGCCCCGGCCGTGCGGATGATGAGCCCCATGCCCTCCGGCACCTCGAGGTCCTGGGCGATGGCCTTGAGGCGCTTGCGGTCCTGGGGGTTGGTGATCTTGCGCGAGATGCCTCCGCCGCGGCCCGTGTTGGGCATCAACACGGTGTAGCGGCCGGCCAGCGACAGGTAGGTGGTGAGCGCCGCACCCTTGCTGCCCCGTTCCTCCTTGACGACCTGCACCAGGATGATCTGGCGGCGCTTGATCACTTCCTGGATCTTGTAGGAACGCATCCGGCGGCGCGGGCGCTCCGGCACTTCCTCGAGGGCATCCTCCGAGCCCACCTGCTCGACGCTGCTGACGGTCTCCGGCGCCTCGGGCTGGTCGCTGCCGATATCCTCCACGTGGCCGTTGCCGGCGGCTGTGGCCTCGGCCACCGCTTCGTCACCGCCTGTGCCGGCCGGCTGCTCCTCGAACGGTGCACTGGGCGTCCCTGCGGCGAAGGCCGGCTCGGCAGGTAGCTCCGCGGGAGGGCTCTCGCGGACGATGTCGTAGGCGGGAGCCGCCTCCGCCGCCCGGCTCACTTCCGGCTCGCCGGGCTGCTCCTCCTCGGCTGGGAACTCTTGGCGCGGCTCTTGGGCGCTCTCGCGCTCCTCGGGAGCGCCTGCCTCCGCCGCCTCCGCCCTTGCGTCGGCCTCGGCCTCTGCCTCGGCTTCTGCCTCGGCCTCCTCGGCCAGCAGCGCTTGGCGGTCGGCGACCGGGATCTGATAGTAGTCGGGATGGATTTCGCTGAAGGCCAGGAAGCCGTGGCGGTTGCCGCCGTAGTCGACGAAGGCCGCCTGCAGAGACGGCTCTACCCGGGTGACCTTCGCCAGATAGATATTGCCGCGCAGCGGCTTGCGCGCGGCGGATTCGTAGTCGAACTCCTCTACCCGGCCGTTGCGGAGCACCACGACCCGGGTCTCTTCCGGGTGCGTGGCATCGATGAGCATCTTGTTGCTTTTGTCCATGTGATAGGGTCCTTGGCGTCGAGGTGGCCGGCTGCGCGCCGAACCTGTGCGCGCCCTGCAGGGGACGCGCGCCTCGTTGTTCCGCCGATGCTGGTTGCTGTGCTCGGACCCTGACGACGACCGAGGGCACCCCCATGAACCATCAGGTCACGGGGCGCGGATGCGACGAGCGTTTCCGCCAAGCTGAGAGGCTGAGTGTCAGCCCCCAATCGATCGCATTTTTCCCTGCAAATTGAGTAAGTTGTCGTCATGATCCACGTTTTGCGCGGAGCCGATGAGCGCTTTCGGCGCTCGAGCTCCCCGTCTGCTGCCCGGTGACCGGGCAAACCGCGCGGACCTCTTGGCGGCGTCCGCGTGCCGCTCGAAGCATTTCTCCTTACTGCTGCCAGGGCGGCACCATAGCGGTCGGAGCCGCGCCTCGAGGCGTCGAGAATGAGCGGTACCTCAAGTCCACCTGCCGTCGCGGCTGGCGCCGCCTCCTGGCAGGCGATCGCGCTTCGTTCGCTCGGAACGACTACCGTATCGGCGTCAAGCTGGCCCATTGAGCCTCGCGTGCGGTCCGGGCGGCGAGCGATTTGCTCCGGGCCCGTTCCCGCCGCTCGGCGGGGCTGCCTGCCGACGCATACCGTGGTAGGCGATGGAGTCTTCTAGGCCGTCATCCCCTCTGTGGCAAGAAAGTTTTGTTGGATACCCCACTGACTTGCGCCCCTTGATCTCACCATGGATTCGGCAAACAAGAAGTGAATACCGATGAGCAGCGCCTTCGGGTCCGGCAGCCAGGGGGTGGAATGCGACGAGCCGGCCGATGCTGGCAGGAGGGTCTGCGCGCTCTGGTGTGCGCAGCCGGGTTGCTGCTGCCGCTGGCGGGCCTGGCACAGACCGAGGTCAGGAAGTCGCCGGCCGGCGGAACCCCCGGCAGTCAAAGCGAGGTCGGGAAGGGGCAGCCGGAGGAGCAGGCCCGGCCGCCCGAGCCGGCCGCCAAGGGCTGGACGGTTGACGTGGACAGCCGCCCGGTCATGGCGACGCTCGCTGAGCTCAGCGGCGATGAGAGCCGAACGCGCTTCTCCCTCATTCTGACAGGCGCTGCCCCCTATCAATATTTCATGCTGGCAGATCCCTACCGGATCATCGTCGACGTCCCGGACGTGAGCTTTGCGCTGCCGAAGGGAGCCGGCCAGCAGGGGCGCGGGCTGATCCAGGCCTATCGCTACGGGCTGTTCGCGCCGGGAAAGTCGCGCATCGTGATCGACACCAAGGGGCCCGTACGGGTCGAGGCCGCAGCCATGGCGACGCGGCCCGGGTCGCGTGCGGCGCGTCTCAACATCGATCTCGTGCCGACCGATCGCGCGAGCTTTCTGGCCCGGCTTCCTCCGCCCGCCCCGCGAGCAAGGGAGGAGAAGAAGGGGCACGACCAGGACGATGGGAGGGGACCAGCACGGGGCAAGCCAAACGCCAGGCCGGTGATCGTCATCGATGCGGGGCACGGGGGAGTGGATCCAGGGGCGGCCACCGGCGACGTGATCGAGAAGGATGTCGTGCTCGCGGTCGCGCGGCATCTGCGCACCATTCTGGCGGCCAGGGGCCGCTATGACGTGCACATGACGCGGGCAACCGACGTGTTCGTCTCGCTGGACAAGCGGCTCGCGTTCTCGCGCCAGAAGGGCGCAAGCCTATTCATCTCCATTCACGCCGACACGGTCGGCGCCCTCGAATTTGCGCAGAACGTGCGTGGGGCGACCGCCTACACCCTCTCGGAGCTGGCCTCGAGCAGGGAGGCGCAGCTGTTGGCGGACAAGGAGAACAGGTCCGACATATTGGCAGGCCTGGATACGGGCGCAGAGGAGGAGACCGATCAGGTCAAGAGCATTCTTATCGACCTGATGCGGCGTGAGACCGCGAATTTCTCGGCGGATTTTCGCACCCGGCTGCTGTCGCATCTCAAGCGCACCATCGCGCTTTCCAGGGATCCGGCGCGCTCGGCTGCATTCAAGGTGTTGAAGCAGCCCCAGTCGCCTTCGGTGCTGATCGAGCTCGGCTATATGAGCAATGCCCAGGATGCTCGGCTGCTCGCATCGCCCGACTGGCAGCGCCAGGTAGCCAGCTCCATCGCCATGGCCGTCGACGAGTATTTTGCAAAGCGCGTCGTGCGCAAGCAGTAGCGGAGGCATTTCGGTTAATGCGCCTATCCGGCCGATCATGTGGATTCGGCCTCGTCCTGCCACATTCCGTGCTATGGTGCGCCGCGTCCCACGGCATGCCGTGTCTCCGAGTCGGCGCGATCGGATCGGAGTGATAGAAGCGGAATTGCATGCGATGAGGCCTACGCCGATCCTACCCCCGCCCGTCGCGCCCAGGAAGCGGCGGCGGCGCAGCTGGCTGCTGGGTCTTTTGGGTTTCGGCTTCGCCTCCGCCGTGTTGCTGTTCGTAGCTGCGGCGGGAGTGGTTGGATTTTTCGTCTGGAAGGTCTCCCGCGACCTGCCCGACTACGAGAGCCTCGCCAAGTACGAGCCGCCCGTCATGACGCGCATCCACGCGCACGACGGGAGCCTGATGGCCGAGTACGCGCGCGAGAGGCGCATTTTCGTGCCCATCAACGTCGTGCCGCGGCGGATCGTGGCCGCCTTCCTGTCGGCCGAGGACAAGCGCTTCTACGAGCATGGCGGCCTCGACCTCACGGGTATCGGCCGCGCGGCCTACAAGTTCCTCACCAACCTCGTGCAGCGCTCGGACCGGCGCACAGAGGGTGCCTCGACCATTACCCAGCAGGTCGCCAAGAACTTCCTGCTGACGAGCGACCGGACCATAGAGCGCAAGCTCAAGGAGGCGATTCTCGCCATCCGCATCGAGCGCGCGTACTCGAAGGACAAGATCCTCGAGCTCTACCTCAACGAGATCTACCTCGGCATGGGCTCCTACGGCGTGGCAGCAGCGGGGCTCAACTATTTCAACAAGGAGCTGGGCGAGCTCGAGATCGAGGAGGCCGCCTACCTCGCGGCCTTGCCGAAGGCGCCCAACAACTATCATCCTTTCCGCAGGGCGAAGGAGGCCACGATCCGGCGCAACTGGATCATCGACCAGATGGCCGAGACCGGCGCTATCACGCCTGAGCAGGCCAAGGTGGCGAAGGCCAAGCCGCTCAAGGTCAACATCCGCCCGCTCGGCACGCAGATCTACGCGGCCGACTATTTCGCCGAGGATGTCCGCCGCACGCTCGTCAGCAACTTCGGGGAAGACGGGCTCTACGGCCACGCCGAGCGCGCTGCCACCGGCGACGGGCGCATCAACGGTGGCCTGTCCGTGCGCACCACGCTCGATCCCAACCTGCAGCGCATGGCGCGCAAGGCGCTGATCGACGGCCTCGTCACTTTCGACCGGGAGAAGGGCTGGCGGGGGGCCGTTCAGAAGATCGATATCGGTGGCGACTGGGGCGCCGCGCTGACCGGCATTGACGTTCCGGGCGATCTGGCGCCGTGGCGTCTTGGCGTCGTGCTTGAGTCCCAGAAGACCAAGGCGGTCGTAGGCCTGCGGCCGGCTCGCCAGGCGGACGGAAACCTGATGGCGGAGCGCGAAGCTGTCGAGATCCCCTATGACGAGGTGAAGTGGGCTCGCACGGCGCGCGGAACCCCCAGAGCCGTGACAGACGTGCTGGCGGCCGGCGACGTGATCTGGGTGGCGCCGAAGGATCCCAATAAGCCTGCCGGGATCTGGTCGCTGATGCAGATCCCTGAGGTCGGCGGCGGCCTCGTCGCCATGGACCCGCACACGGGCCGCGTGTACGCCGTCGTGGGCGGCTTCTCGTTCGCGACCAGCCAGTTCGACCGGGCCCTGCAGGCCAAGCGTCAGCCGGGCTCGGCCTTCAAACCGCTCGTCTATACGGCCGCGCTCGACAACGGCTACAAGCCCACGAGCATCGTGCTCGACGCCCCGATCGAGATCGACCAGGGCCCGGGCAAGGAGGTCTGGCAGCCCAAGAACTACGACGGCTCATCGGCCTTTGGGCCCTCGACGCTGCGCCTCGGCATCGAGAAGTCGCGCAACCAGATGACGGTGCGGCTGGCCCAGGACATGGGCATGCCGCTGATCGTCGAGTACGCCAAGCGCTTCGGCGCCTATGACGACCTGCTGCCCGTGCTCGCCATGTCGCTCGGTTCCGGCGAGACGACCGTTCTGCGCATGTGCGCCGCCTACTCGGTGCTGGCGAATGGCGGCAAGCAGGTGCAGCCCACCCTCATCGACCGCATCCAGGACCGCTGGGGCCACACGATCTGGCGGCACGACAAGCGCGAGTGCAAGGGCTGCAAGGCCGAGAAGTGGGAGGGTCAGCCCGAGCCGGTGCTCGTCGACGACCGCAAGCAGATCGTCGATCCGCATTCCGCCTACCAGATGACCTCGATGATGGAGGGCGTCGTGCAGCGCGGCACGGCCACCATCGTCAGCAAGATCCTGCCCAACGTGCCGATCGCCGGCAAGACCGGCACCAGCAACGACGAGAAGGATGCCTGGTTCATCGGCTACACGCCCGACCTCGTGGTCGGCGTCTACATCGGCTACGACAACCCGCGGCACCTGGGCAAGGGCATGACCGGCGGGCACGTCTCCGCGCCCGTTTTCGCCAACTTCATGAAGATGGCGCTGGCGGACAAGAAGGCCGTGCCCTTCCGCATCCCGCCCGGCATCAAGCTGGTGCGCGTCAGTCTGCGCACGGGGCTCAGGGCCCAGGGCGGCGAGCCCGACACGGTGCTGGAGGCCTTCAAGCCCAACGAGGAGCCCGACGACGCCTATTCGATCATCGGCTTCACCAACGAGAGCGGCGGCTTCTTCACTGGCGACCAGGTCGATGTTCCCCGCGGCGTAAGCGCCGGCCGCGGGGTATATTGAAGCCGGGTGTCAAGGCTTCTAAGCCCCCGTGGGCGTTGGCGAGGCCGGCCGACTAGCGAGATCCCGCCCCTACGAGCGCAGCGCGGGGAACCTGTGGCATCTACACGGCGCCGCAGCGTTCCTATATCTAGCGCAGGAACGATTCCATTCAGTTCAACATGATCCATGAGGGAAGCCGCCCAATGCGCGCCGAAGCCGAGAAACACGCCGAAGCCATCCGCCAGTCGCTGGCCCTGCTGCGGAGGCATCTTTGACTGGGACAGCGCGGGCGCACGCTTGGCGGAGCTGAACCGGCGCGCAGAGGACCCAAACCTCTGGAGCAATCCGCAGAGCGCGCAAAAGGTGATGCGCCAGCGCCAGGCGCTGGAGCGCTCGATCGGGGGCTACAACAAGCTAGAGCGTGAGCTCGACGACGCCGTGACGCTGATCGAGCTCGGCGAGGCGGAGGACGACAAGGCCTCCATCGAGGAGGGCGAGGCCGCCCTGCGCGAGCTTGCCGAGGAGGCGCGCCGGCAGGAGGTCGAGGCGTTGCTGGCGGGCGAGGCCGACGCCAACGACACCTATCTCGAGGTCCATGCCGGCGCCGGCGGCACCGAGAGCCAGGACTGGGCGGAGATGCTCTCCCGCATGTACGTGCGCTGGGCCGAGGACCACGGCTACAAGGTGTCCGTGGTCGAGCAGAGCGCGGGCGAGGAGGCGGGCATCAAGTCGGCCACGCTGCTTGTCAAGGGCGAGAACGCCTACGGTTGGCTCAAGACCGAGTCGGGCGTGCACCGGCTGGTTCGCATCTCTCCCTACGACAGCAACGCGCGCCGTCACACGTCGTTCGCCAGCGTGTGGGTCTACCCGGTGGTCGACGAGAACATCGAGATCGACATCAAGGAGAGCGACTGCCGCGTCGACACCTATCGTGCGTCCGGTGCCGGCGGGCAGCACGTCAACACCACCGACTCGGCGGTGCGCATCACCCACATCCCCACCAACATCGTAGTGGCGAGCCAGCAGGAGCGCTCGCAGATCAAGAACCGCGCCATCGCCTGGGCCATGCTGAAGTCGCGGCTCTACGAGCTGGAGCTTAAGAAGCGCGAGGAGAAGGCCAACGCGGCGGCGGCCTCCAAGACCGAGATCGGCTGGGGCCACCAGATCCGGTCCTACGTGCTGCAGCCCTACCAGCTGGTGAAGGATCTGCGCACGGGCGCCCAGAGCAGCGACCCGCAGAAGGTGCTCGACGGCGATATCGACGCCTTCATCGAGGCCGCGCTTGCGCAGAAGGTGTCCGGCGGCGGGCCGGCGAAGGTGGAGGATCTCGATTAGCGGCAGACCGTGGGACGGGACAGGATCAGCCTGTGATGGGCGCAGTTCCCAGGCTGTCCGCGAACACCCACGCGAGGAGGAGCAGAACAGCGAGCACGTGGGCGGCGAACAGAAGCACGCCCCTCACGAACGCACGGTAGGTGCGCTCATGCTCAGCGAAGTCGTCCTGGATGCCAGCCATCGGCAGATGCGCGGGCCTGATGGCCGGCCCGCGGGATGGGGTCGTCGGCACTTCTTCCATGATCAACAAGCTCCCTTGCCCGCATACCTCACGCGATGCGGGGGACGGTCTCGAAGGTGTGGAAGGGCGGCGGCGAGGGCAGCGTCCATTCCAGCGTGGTCGCGCCGGCGCCCCAGGGATTGCGGCCCGCCCGCCGCCGCGCCACGAAATAGGCGTAGAGCATGCCGGCGATGAAGACGAGCGTGCCGAGCGCGGTGATGTAGGCACCCACCGACGACCACCAGTTCCAGAAGGCGTAGGCGTCGGGATAGTCGACGTAGCGGCGCGGCATGCCGGCGAGCCCGAGGAAATGCTGGGGGAAGAACAGCACGTTGGCACCGATGAAGGTCAACCAGAAGTGCAGCTTGCCCATCGCCTCGCTGTACATGTAGCCGGTCATCTTGGGGAACCAGTAGTACCAGCCCGCGAAGATGGCAAAGATCGCCCCGAGCGACATCACGTAATGGAAGTGCGCGACGATGTAGTAGGTGTCGGTCAGCACGCGGTCGACGCCGGCATTGGCGATCATCACGCCTGTCACTCCGCCGATCGTGAACAGGAAGATGAAGCCCAGCGCCCACAGCATCGGTACGCGGAACTGGATGGAGCCACCCCACATGGTGGCGATCCAGGAGAACACTTTGACCCCGGTCGGCACCGCGATGACCATGGTGGCGAAGCTGAAGAAGGCCTGGGCATCCACTCCCATGCCCGAGACGTACATGTGGTGCGCCCAGACGATGAAGCCGATGAAGCCAATGGCGACCATGGCATAGACCATGCCGAGATAGCCGAAGATCGGCTTGCTCGAGAACGTCGACACGACCTGACTGACGATGCCGAAACCAGGCAAGATCAGGATGTACACTTCCGGGTGGCCGAAGAACCAGAACAGGTGCTGGTAGAGCAGGGGATCGCCGCCGCCCGCCGCGTTGAAGAAGGTGGTGCCGAAGTTGCGATCGGTCAGCAGCATGGTGAGCGCGCCGGCGAGCACCGGCAGCGCCAGCAGAAGCAGGAAGGCGGTGACGAGGATCGACCACACGAAGAGCGGCATCTTGTGCAGCGTCATGCCGGGCGCGCGCATGTTGAAGATGGTGGTAATGAAGTTGATGGCGCCGAGGATCGACGACGCTCCGGCGATGTGCAGCGACAGGATGGTGAAATCCACGGCCGGGCCCGGATGCCCGCTGGTCGACAGGGGCGCATAGAACGTCCAACCCGCTCCCGCGCCCGGCATGCCCGACGGTCCCTCGACGAACATCGACGTGACGAGAAGGGCGAAGGAGGCCGGCAGCAGCCAGAAGGAGATGTTGTTCATGCGCGGGAAGGCCATGTCCGGCGCCCCGATCATCAGCGGCACGAACCAGTTGCCGAATCCGCCGATCAGCGCGGGCATGACCGTGAAGAAGATCATGATCAGCCCGTGCGCGGCGACGACGACATTATAGGCATGGCCGTTGGCGAAGATTTGCAGGCCGGGCTCCTGCAGCTCCATGCGCATCAGGATCGAGAGCACGCCGCCGACCAGGCCTCCGACTATCGCGAAGGCCAGGTACATGGTGCCGATGTCCTTGTGATTCGTGGAATCGAGCCAGCGGGTCAGGCCTCCCGGCTGACCCTCGTGCTCCATCGTCGTCGCAGAAGCCATGGCGCGCTCCGGGCGTGGATGCTGACCGGGAACCAGCGGCTCCCGCCAACTGTTCCCGGCACTTTTGTCGCAGGCGGTGTCGCTCGCCGGCTTCGGTTCCGCAGGTTCGGCGCTCGCGGCGGACGGCCGCGGCGGATCGCTGATCGCGCTCGTGGGCTGCCAGCCGGAGCAGTTCCCGTGGGCTCTCGATCTCGGCGAGCTGCGCGCGCCTTGCATGTCGCCGGCTCGAAAAGTCGGCAGGACGGGAAGGGCATTGCTGCCTTATGGTGGCGAGCATGAGCGCGCACTCCGACACGTTCGTCTCCGTTGCAGGCTGTCGCACGCACGTGCTGAGGGGCGGCAAGGGGCCTCCCCTTCTGTTCCTCCATGGGGCGAGCGGCGGCGGACGGTGGTTGCCGTTCATGGAGCAGCTTTCGCAGCGCTTCGACGTGATCGCGCCGGAGCATCCGGGGTTTGGGGCGTCGGATGATCCGCCGTGGCTCGATCGGATCGACGATCTGGCCTACTTCTACCTGGACCTGATGCAGGCTCTCGACCTCGAGGGTGTGCACCTCGTCGGGACATCGCTCGGCGGCTGGCTCGCGGCCGAGCTGGCGATCCGCTCGACCGCGCGCCTCCAAACGCTCACTCTCGTGTGTGCTGTCGGCCTACTGGCCAACGGCCGGCCCATAGACGACATCATGCGTCTGCCGCCGGAGGAACACGCCCGGCGGTTCTGTGCCGACGAGGCCGGCGCTCGCGAGCGGCTGGAGCAGCTGAAGGCCGCCGATCCGCACGTGCTGGCGCGCAACCGCGCCACCGTCGTGCGGCTGGCCTGGCGGCCGAGGTTCTACAATCCCGACCTCGGCAAGTGGCTGCACCGCATCGACAAGCCCACCCTGCTCCTCTGGGGCGATCGGGACCGGCTTGTGCCGGTGGAATTCGGCCATGCGTATGCGGCGCTGGTGCCCGGCGCCCGTCTCGAGGTGCTGGCAAACGCCGGCCACGCGCCCTACATCGATCAGGGCCGGGCCTTCGTCGCAGCCATAGAGCGGTTCATAGATCACGCGCGGTAGCGTGGGGTCGTCAAGCCGCAGACACGTTCGCCATGTAGCGGGAAAGCGTCCGGTTCACGAGGACGCGGAAGAGCCGGTCGAGCACGAAGCCGATAAGGCTGATCGTGGCGAGCGCGACGAAGATGCGATCCGTCTGCACCAGCATGCCGGCGGTCTGCAGCAGGTAGCCGAGGCCTGAATCGGCAGCCAGCATCTCCGCCGGGATGATGGCCATCAGGGATGTCGCCATGGCGATACGCATGCCCGTGACGATATAGGGCACGGCGGAGGGCACGACCACCAGCATGAAGATCTGCAGCCTGTTGGCGCCGAGGCATCGGGCCGCTCGCTCGCGGGCCAGCGGCGTGCGCAGGACCCCGGCTATCGTGTTGATCAGGACGAAGAAGAAGCAGCCCCAGAAGATCAGGAAATACTTGGAAGTCTCGCCGATCCCGAACCAGATGACGGCGATGGGGATCATTGCGGTCGGCGAGAGATAGCGCAGGATCTCGACCACGGGATCAAGCAGCTCGTAGACCACGCGCAGGCGTCCCATGATGACGCCCACGACGATCGCCAGCGCCGATCCCAGCGCGAAGCCGATGAGGACGCGCACGACGCTGATAGAGATGTGGCCGAGCATTTCGCCGGACCTGAACATCGGCACGGCCGCGCTGGCGACCGCACTGGGCGGCGGTATGAGGTGCGGGTTGACGAGATAGGTCGAGGCGAGCTGCCACGCGGCAAGCGCAATCGAGAAGGCTGCCAGCATCGAGAGCGTCGGCCGGAAACGCCGGACCCAGCGGCGCCACGTTGCGGTCCTTGGCGGGCGCAAGGGCTTGCTTGCGACCGAGGGCGCCGACATCGAGGGGGCGTGGGCCATTACTGTTGCTGTCCGCTAGTTGTGTCGTGCACCGGCCATCCGTTCGCTTTCGGAATCTCCGGGTGCGGCGCCGCCGATCATCGCCTCGATGCTGTCGTACAGGGCGCCGAAGCCCTGTTGACCGGGGTGACGAGGCCTGTCGAGATCGATGGAGAAGATCCTGGCGACGCGCGAGGCGGGCCCGACGTTCATCACGGCAACCCTGTCGGCCAGAATGATGGCCTCGGCTATGTCGTGCGTGACGAACACGACGGTCTTGCGTGTCTGCTGCCAGATGTTCAGCAGCTCCACGTGCATGCGCCGGCGGGAGAGTGCGTCGAGCGCGGCGAACGGCTCGTCCATCAGCAGCACCTCCGGCTCGATCGCGAGCGCGCGAGCGATCTGGAGACGCTGGCGCATGCCGCCGGACAATTGCGAGGGCACCTTCGCGGCGTGATTGCCGAGGCCGACCATCTTCAGATAGCGTGCCACGATCGCGGCGCGGTCGCTCTTGGAGAGGCCCTTCAGCTTCAAGCCGAACTCGACGTTCTCGGCCGCCGAGAGCCACGGGAACAGGGCCTCGCTTGCGTCCTGGAAGAACAGCATGCGGTCGGGACCCGCGCCATTGATGGGGCGCCCCTTCAACGTCACGCTTCCCGCAGTCGGCTCCTCGAAGCCTGCGAGGATGTTCAGCAGCGTCGTCTTTCCGCATCCCGATGCGCCGAGCAGACAGAGGAACTCGCCATCGCCGATACGCAGGTTGATGCCGTCGAGCGCGACATACTCGGTGCCGCGCTCGCCGTAGACCTTCGTGACGTCACGCACGTCCAGCAATGCTTGCCCCTCGCTGTTGGCGGCGACCGCAAATCGCCTAGCAAGGCGGCGGTGTAGGTGCGACGCGCGCCGGCAGGAGCTCCTTGACGCCGTCGACCCAGATGAGCTGCGAGACGTCCAGGGGCTCTTTCAACAGGCCTTCGGATTGCATCCAGGCGCTGAGCGCGCATACCTCCTGCTGGAAGGTGGCGTCGAAGCCCTGTGCCCGCTCGTTGATCTCCCACTGGAAGCGCGTGGCGCTCTCACTGAGGCCGTATTTCTCCTTGGCGTAGGCCGCAACCGCAGGAAAGTCGGCCTCAGCCGCTTCCTTGCCTTTGATCGTGGCCCGCAGGAAGCGCATCGCCTTCTCCCTGCCCTCTGGCGTCTTGAGCCAAGCCGGGCGCGCGGCCGCAACGGCATAGCCCCGGTAGTACCCGGAGGCGTCCGTGAGCTGATGGACCTTGTCGCCGCATATCTCCAGGGCGCGAAACCCGAACGGCTGCCAGATGAAATAGGCATCGATGTCGCCCTGGCAGAGCGCAGTGGGCAGCACCTGGCCGTCGAGGTTCTTGATCGTAAGATCGGAGGGCTTCATTCCGTTCTTCTTGAGATACTCGGAGATGAAGAACGAGCCGTTTGCGCCGACCCGCGTGGCGATCACCTTGCCCTTCAGATCCTCCGGCTTGGTGATCGACTTCTTGGCCATGGCCACGTAGCCCTTCGAGTCACGCTCGAGGACGGTGAGCATCATGTAGTCTTTGTTGTTATTGGCCCAGTAGGTGATGCCCGGGAGGTCGCCGGTGAAAACGATCTCGCCTTGCCCGGTCTTGAACGTCTGCAGAGCCGTGGCGCCCGTCGGAAACAGCCGGAACTCCACGTCGAGGCCCTCGGCCTTGTAGAAGCCGCGCGCATCCGCCATCCACACGGCATCGTAAAGCGGTGTGGGTCCGGTGAAGACCACGACCTTCATGGGTGCGGGCGATTGCGCGCTGGTGTCGATCGGCCAAGCCATCGAGAGCGCACCCCAGGCCAGGGCCCACCACATCCACACACTCGTTGCACGCCTGCGCATGATCATCCCCACCTGAAGGTTGTTGCGGTCGAACTGGAGCTCTCGGGTGCGATTGCGCTCCAGGCGCCCTCGCCCATCTTGTTGATGAATGCCGCGAGCATGGGAGCAGTGCCGCAGACGTGGGAGCGTACGGCCTGCTCGGCAGATGCGGGGTCACCGGAGCGGATGACCTTGAAGAGCACGCGATGCGCCTCGTCGGCGGTGCGAGGCTTCTCGACGTGATGGTAGTAGATGCGCAGATAGGGCTCGATCGAGACGTGCAGCGTCTGGATCTGCCGCATCAGCTTGCGGCGGCCGCACAGGCTGCACAGATGGCGATGGAAGTCGTGGTGACGCGCTATCCAGTCGTCGTGCCCTGCCCGGTCACTCTCCTTCATGAGCGCGAGCAGGTGGTCGAGGTGGGAGAGCGCCTGCTCATTGATGTGCGGCATTGCCAGTCGCACCGCCAGGCCCTCCAGCACGGCCCGGATCTCGAAGACCTCGAAGATCTCGTCGACCGACAGGCCCGACACGATGCATCCAACATTCGGACGCAACACCACCAAGCCCTCCGTTGCCAGGCGGCGGAAGGCTTCCCGCACCGGCATGCGGCTCATGTTGACTGCTGCGGCGATGTCCTCTGCGATCAGGCGGCTGCCGGGCGCGAAGCGCCCCGTGCGAATGGCCGTGAGGACATAGTGGTAGGCTGAGAGTTCCGCAGTCGATGTGCGGTCGCGCGTGTCGATGTGGCGCTGCATCAATTCGCCAGGCCGTCTAGGAGCGCCACGGGGGTCTCGCATGTGCGAAGCACTCGTCGCGTGTACGGCTCAACCCCGTTCACACTGTATCCAATCGGCAATGTTTCATTGGCGGGATAAGCCGTCAAGCACCATTGACGGACTTGCCCAGGGCGGTGCGCTCTTGCCCGATTCGACCAGAGCTCTTTGAATCTGATATATAATTTCCATTCGACTTGTGGGCCGATCCGCGTATTGTGGTTTTGCCGCATCGGACACGCCGGGTTGTTGGGCGGGCGGACGTAAGTGCCTCAGACCATTGGCGCTTCTGCGATAGACTGCCCGTCGCGGGTGAGGACATGAGGCGCGCATGCAGCATCCACGCCAGGTCGAGCCGAAGGCTGCAGCGCCACACGGCACGCGCGCGCTCCATCTGGTCCTGATCAAGCCGACCCATTACGACGACGATGGCTACCCTATCCAGTGGCTGCGGTCGGCGATCCCTTCCAATACGCTGGCGTGCCTCAACGGCCTCGCCGAGGATTGCCGCAGGCGCAAGGTGCTGGGCGAGGACACCGACATCACGGTCGCCACTTATGACGAGACGAACCGGCGGGTTCATCCTGAGCGCATCATCAGGGGCCTAGAGCGCGCCGGAGGCCGATCGCTGATCGCGCTCGTGGGTGTGCAATCGAACCAGTTCCCCCGCGCTCTCGACCTCGGCCGGCGCTTTCGCGAACGCGGCCTGCAGGTGTGCATCGGCGGCTTCCACATCTCCGGCTGCATCTCGATGTTGCCCCAGATGCCGGACGACCTGAAGGAAGCGCAGCGGCTGGGGATCAGCCTGTTTGCCGGCGAGGCCGAGGAGGGCCGCCTCGACACCGTGCTCAAGGATGCCTGCGCCGGGACGCTCCGCCCCCTCTACAACTTCATGTCCGACCTGCCGGACATGCAGAACCAGCCCACGCCCATCCTGCCCGAGCGGCACGTGCGGCGTACGGCGGGAACCATGTCGAGCTTCGATCTGGGCCGCGGGTGCCCCTATCAATGCTCGTTCTGCACCATCATCAACGTGCAGGGCCGCAAGAGCCGGTTCCGATCCGCCGACGATCTCGAAGCCGTCATCCGCGAGAATGTCGCGCAGAACATCCAGCGCTTCTTCATCACCGACGACAACTTCGCGCGCAACCGCAATTGGGAAGCCTTCTTCGACCGACTGATCGAGCTCCGCGAGGGAGAGGGCCTCGACATCAAGTTCACCATCCAGGTGGACACGCTGTGCCACCAGATCCCGAACTTCATCGACAAGGCGGCGCGGGCCGGTGTGGCGCGCGTATTCATCGGGCTCGAGAACATCAACCCCGACAGCCTGCTCGGTGCCAAGAAACGGCAGAACCGCATCACCGACTACCGCGCCATGCTGCAGGCCTGGAAGAAGCGCGGCGTGATCACCTACGCCGGCTACATCCTGGGCTTCCCCAACGACCGCAAGGAGACCATCAAGCGCGACATCGAGATCATCAAGCGCGAGCTGCCGGTCGACATTCTCGAGTTCTTCTTCCTCACGCCGCTGCCGGGCTCGGAGGATCATAAGGTGCTCTCCGCCAAGGGCACCTGGATGGACCCCGACATCAACAAGTACGACCTCAACCACCGCGTCACGCACCACGCGGTGATGCCGGATGCGGAATGGGAGGATGCCTACTGGTCGGCGTGGGAGTGGTTCTATTCGCCCGAGCACATGGAGACCATCATGCGGCGCGCGGCGGCCTGCGGGCTCAGCGTCGGCAAGGTCATGTTCATGATGCTCTGGTTCTTCTTCTCGATCCGCTACGACCGCGTTCACCCGCTGGAAAGCGGCTACTTCAGGCTCAAGTTTCGCCGCGATCGTCGCCCGACCCTGCCGCGCGAGAGTGCCCTTGTCTTCTATCCGCGCTATGCCTGGGAGACGCTCCGCAGCCACTTCTGGATGGGCTACTGGATCCTCAGGATGAACAACGTGCGCCGGCGTATCAAGGCGGATGCCCGGCGCCGGCAGTATTCCGATGTCTCGTTGTCGGCGCAGGATGCCGAGTTCGAGGCCCTCTCGCTCTTTACGCAGACGCGCGGGGGCGAAGATGCCGTGGCCAAACGGCGGCGGGAAGCCGCAGCGCGGGCAGCGGTACGCGGCGGCGCGCGGCCGGCGCCGCAAAGCGTGGTACCCGTACCGGACCCGGGCCCCGCAGCCGCCTGAGCGCTTCCATCGGCGGCTTCGTGGTTTCGGCGCGGCGGGGTGAGGACGTGCGAGCGCACGACGTCTCGAGAGATTCATGCCGCTCCCCCTGAAAGAACGGCTCACGATGCTGCTGGCGCCGTCCGCGCTCTATTACCGGCGCCGGATCGCCGACGAGGCGGCCTGGGGAGAGCATGAGCTCAGTGTGCTCCCGGAGATCGTGACGCCGGGCGGCACCGCCATCGACGTGGGCGCCAACCAGGGGTTCTTCGCCTACGCGCTCTCCCGCATCGCTGAGCGGGTCGAGGCCTTCGAGCCCAATCCCGACTACGCCGCCTTCGCGCGACGCATGCTCGGCGCCCGTGCGCGCGTGCACGCCGTCGCGCTCTCGAACCGCAGCGGACGGCAGCAGTTTGTCGTGCCCGTCTCGGAGGAGGGGACCGTGCTGCACCTGGGCGGCAGTCTGCATCCGGCCGATGCGTCGCATGCGAACGCCCAGCGCTTCGAGGTCGACGTGCGCACGCTCGACAGCTATGGCTTTGCCGAGGTGCGGGTGATCAAGGTCGACGTCGAAGGCAGCGAGATGGCGGTGCTCGAGGGCGCGCGCGAGACGATCCGGCGTGACCGACCGACGCTGATCGTGGAGCTGCTGACCGGCGCCCACGCCGACCCGGCCGCGGTGACCGAAACCATCTGTGCCGGCTACGGCTACACAGCGTGGCTCGTGACGGAGGACGGGGCGAGGGTCGAGGCGCTGCCCGTCATCCACAGTCTCGGCAGCAACACTACCTGGGGCTCGCCTATCCGCAATCGCAACGTGCTGTTCCTGCCGCGAGGATGACGAAAAAGAATGATGATCTTTCAGTAGGAGCAGCCTGGCCGTGGCCATCGACATCGTCCCGATCCGCGAGGGACTGATCGAGGGCTTCCATGCCGCTCTCGATGTCGTCGCGCGCGAGCGTCTCTATCTGGCGCTCATCGAGGCGCCGCCGATCGAGGCGGTGCGCCAGTTCGTGTGCCGCAACATTGCCAACGGTTATCCTCAGCTCCTCGCCCTGGCGGACGGACGCGTCGTCGGTTGGTACGGTGTGACGCCGAATAGCCGGCCCACCGAGCAACATTGCGGAGTGCTGGGCATGGGGCTGCTGCCGGCCTGGCGCGGCCGCGGGCTGGGCAAGCGCCTGCTGGAACAGACCCTACAGGCCGCCAGGGCGTTCGGGCTCACGCGCGTGGAGCTTAGGGTGCGCGCCGACAACGGTCGCGCCATCGCTGGGACTCCAGACCGAGGGCTGCCTGCGCCGCGCCGTCCGAGTCGATGGCGCCTATCACGACCTGATCGTGATGGCGCTCTTGTTTGACGAGGCCGCGTAGGTGTCGGACCCTGCGGGTCCGACACTAAGGCAAGACCAAAGCGGCAGCGCAACAAATGGTGGCAAACCCGGCCGAGGCGGATCAAAAGGGTGTCAGACCCGCAGGGTTTGACACCTGCCTGCACGTCATCACCACTACGGGCTTCGCAGACTACGCGCTGCTCGACAGCGGGCACGGGCGCAAGCTCGAGCGCTTCGGCCGCTTCACGATCGACCGGCCCGAGCCGCAGGCCATGTGGCGGCAGATGCTGGAGCCCGGTGTCTGGCTGCGGGCCGATGCCGCCTTCAAGAGCAGCGGCGGCGAGGAGGACGGCGAGGGCGGACGCTGGCACAGGAACAAGCCGTTGCCCGAGACCTGGGGCCTGCATGTCCTGGGCGTGACGATGCTAGGACGCCTCACGAGCTTCCGCCATCTTGGCATCTTCCCGGAGCAGCTGCCGCACTGGCAGTGGATGCTGGAACGGGTGGCCGCGGTGCGCGGCGGGGCTCCGCGTGTGCTCAATCTCTTTGCCTACACCGGGGCCGCCTCCCTGGTCGCGGCGCGCAACGGCGCAGAGGTGACGCACGTGGATGCTTCCAAGCGCGCGATCGCCTGGGCCAAGCAGAACCAGGCGGTCTCCAAGCTGGGCGAGGCGCCCGTCCGCTGGATCCTGGAGGATGCGCGCAAGTTCGTGGCCCGCGAGCTGCGGCGCGGCAAGACCTACCACGTGATCCTCGTCGATCCGCCGAAGTTCGGGCGCGGGCCCGCGGGCGAGGTCTGGGACGTGTTCCTGCATCTCCCCGCGCTGTTGCGCGATTGCGCCGGGCTGCTCGCTCCGGGAGCGGCTTCCCTCGTTCTCACCACCTATGCCATCCGCGCCTCCGCGCTCGCGATCGGAGCTCTCGTGCACGAATGCCTCGCTGCGCGGCCGGGACAGATCGAGAGCGGCGAGCTGGCCGTCATCGAGGAGGCAGGTGGACGCCTGCTGCCGACCTCGCTTTACACCCGATGGATGTCGGATGATGCCGCACCCTGAACCGCGCCAGGGTGGCGTACGGGCCATCACCAGTCTGCAGAACGAGCGGGTGAAGCTCATCCGCTCGCTGGAGATGCGCAAGGCGCGGCGCGAGACAGGTCTGTTCGTGGCCGAAGGCGCCTCGGTGCTCGTCACCGCGCGCGATGCGGGGTGGACGCCGAAGATCCTGGTGTTCCTGACAGGCAGCGCGCAGGCGGGGATCGCGCGAGGGCTGGTGTCCTGGGCGGAGGCCGCAGGGGCGGAATGCCTGGAGGTGTCGCAGGCTGTTCTCGCCAAGCTCGCGGGCAAGGACAACCCTCAGACCATGCTTGGCGTGTTCGAGCAGCGCTGGGCGCCGGAACCCAGCCCCGCCTCGACAGGCGGCGATGCAACCTGGGTGGCGCTGGAGGCCGTGCGCGATCCGGGCAACCTCGGCACCATCGTGCGTACGGTGGATGCGACGGGGGCCAGCGGCGTGGTCCTCATCGGGGCGTGCGTCGACCCCTATTCCCGCGAGGCCGTGCGCGCCAGCATGGGGTCCATCTTCAATGTGCCGCTGGTGCGCATGAGCCAGGAGCGCGCGTTGGGCCTTGCCAAATTATGGCCAGGGGAAATCGTCGGCGCGCACCTTGCGGCGCGGGAGGATTTTCGCGGCAGTCCCTACCGCGCGCCGACGCTGCTGGTCATGGGCAGCGAGGGGCCGGGGCTCTCCCCCGAGCTGGCGGCCGCGTGCTCGCGCCGCGTCAAGATTCCGATGGCGGGGAAGCTCGACAGCCTCAACCTGGCGGTGGCTACGGCCTTGCTGCTCTACGAGATCCGGCGCGACCGGCTGGAGGTTTGATGCCGGCCAGGGGGCTAGTCCCCTCCGCCGGCTAGGCCGCGTTGGGCGGGGGCAGGCTGGCCCCGGTGCGCTGCACCGACATGGGGTCATCGGACCGGCGCGACTTGCCCTCGAAGTAGGCGCCCTGCTCGATGGCCAGGGACTTGTGGAAGACATCTCCCTCCACGTGGCTCGAGGACTGGAAGGTCACGCTGTTGCCGCGGATCGATCCCTGCACACTGCCCCGCACGACCACCTCTTCGGCTATGAGGGCACCCGTGATGCGCGCCCGCTCGCCGATGATGATGCGCTGAGCGTGGACGTCGCCCTGGATCTCGCCCTCGATCTGCACCTCGCCCTTGGACTCCAGATTGCCCGTGATGGCGAGGTCCGCGCCGATGATCGAGGCCGCAGCACCGGCACGGGCGCCGGTGGCCGCCCTCGGGCCCGGCGCTTGCGGAGATACCGCGGCGGGCCGCAGAGCCGCCATCGGCGCCTTGACGTTGTCCAGGAGGGAGCCGTCCTTCTCTGGCCTCTTCGTGAACATTCCTGCGCTACTCCCACTCGCCCACCCCTACTGCCACCCTCTTACCACGGATCAGGACGCCGGTCACCGCCACGCATGTGCCGTGGTTGTGGGCGATGCCTCCTCGCTACGCCCGTGGAGAACCAGGCTGGCGCCGTGCCTGGTTTCGCCGCAACCCCGATGCTAGAGTCCGGCCACACCCTCGTGCGAGGGCAAGGGCGGCGCGGCCAAGCGCCGGCACCACGATTAAGGGAGGACGCCATGAGGGATTACTTGTGGGCTGCCGTCACGGCGGCCTTGCTGGCAACCGTCGCGGCCGGCGCAGCCCGCGCGGAGATCGCCGCCTCCTCCAACGATGCCAAGGTGAAGCTCGTCAACGGCAAGGTCGAGGTGCAGAACAGTCCACCGGCCGATACCGTGACGTTCATTGACCTGAGAGCCTCCCCGCCGAAGGTGCTGGCGGAGATCGAGGCGCCGGGCAGCGTCGTTGGCCCGCCGCTCAACATCGCCATATCCCCGAAAGAGGACATCGCGCTCGTCTCCTCGAACATGCGGATCGACCCGGCCGATCCGACCAAGCAGGTCCCCGACGACAAGGTGACGGTGATCGATCTTGCGCCGCTGAAGCAGAGCCTCGTCGGCCGCATCAAGTCGGTCGTAGGCGCGAAGGCCGCTCCCGCCACACCCAAGGTCATCGCCACGCTCCAGGCCGGCAAGGGCCCTGCCGGCATTGCCATCAACAAGGCCGGGACGCTCGCGCTCGTGGCCAATCGCAACGAGGGCACCGTCTCCGTCTTCACCATCAGCGGCACGACGGTGACACCGGCCGGCAAGGTGACGATCGGCGGCGAGAAGTCGGGCCCGAGCGGCATCGCCATCTCGCCCGACGGCAAGACGGCGCTGGTGACGCGCGACGAGGACAACAGGATCTCGGTCCTGTCGATCGACGGCACGAAGGTGGAGGCGGGCAAACGCGAGATCGCCGCCGGGCTGCGGCCCTACGGCATAGACATCGCCGCCAAGGGAGAGGTGGCCGTGGTCGCCAACATCGGCACGAGCGGGGGCGACGCCGACACCATCAGCGTGATCGACCTCAAGGCCGATCCGCCGCGGGTGGTGAACACCTACACCGTCGGGCAGACGCCCGAGGGCATCAAGATGTCGCCGGACGGCAAGTACGTCGCCGTAAACGTCAACAACGGGTCGAACAAGCCTTCCAACTCGCCCTTTTTCAACAACAATGCCATTCTGCAGATCTGGGCGCGCAACGGCACGCAGCTGACCAAGGCGGCAGAGCTGCCGATCGGGCACTGGTGCCAGGGCATCGCCTGGTCCGCCAACAGCAAGACGCTGCTGGTGCAGTGCATGGTCGAGGAGGAGATCATGGTGGTGCGCTTCTCGGGGCTGACCGGCAAGTCCCTGCAGAAGGTCGGCACCATCAAGGTGAAGGGCGGTCCGGCGGGGATCCGCACGGCCGAGCCTTAAGCACGGCGCGGGGTGCGTTGCCCCGCACGCCGATGCCGGCGTCGGGGTGAAAGGTGTCGAGAGCGAAGCTTTACATTCGACCTGTGGGGCGCGTGGCGCCTCTCGCGCTGGCAAGAGCCGCCTCGGCCATTGCCGTGGCGGGCAGGGATGACCTACGCTTCGCCGCAGCCGAGGTCATCGAACGTGACGGCGCCGGCGTCCGCCGGCGCCTTGCCGGATCGCACGGGCTGAGCGCGCAGGCCCCTGGACGCGAGTTGGAGCCGCTGCTGCAGCGTCTGGGGCAGCCGCGCGCGGATGTGGCCGGTATCGCCATGGACCGGCCGCGCATCATGGGCGTGGTCAACGTCACGCCGGACAGCTTCTCCGACGGCGGGCGCTATCTCGACGCGGAAGCAGCCATCGAGCATGGGCTGCAACTCGAGGCCGAAGGCGCCGACATTCTCGACATCGGTGGCGAGTCCACGCGGCCGGGCTCCGAGCCCGCGAGCCTGGAGGAGGAATGCCGGCGCGTCCTGCCGGTCATCGCCGGCCTCGCCAAGCGCTCGCGAGCGCGCCTTTCGATCGACACGCGCAAGGCCGAGGTCATGCGCCGCGCGGCGCTGGAAGGCGCGCACCTCATCAACGACGTCTCGGCGCTGATGCACGACCCGCGCTCCATGGAAATCGCCGCGGCGCTGGCCCTGCCGGTGGTCCTCATGCACGCCCAGGGCGATCCGCGCACCATGCAGGACGACCCGCGCTACGACGATGTCGTGCTCGACGTCTATGATGCCCTGGAGGCGCGGGTGGAAGCGTGCGAGCGCGCCGGTATCCCGCGCGCGCGGTTGATCGTCGACCCCGGGATTGGCTTCGGGAAGACGGTGGCGCACAACCTGCAGCTGCTCGGCGCCCTGAGCCTCTTCCATGGGCTCGGCTGTCCCGTGATGCTCGGCGCCTCGCGCAAGAGCTTCATCGGTCGCTTGAGCGGCGCGGGAGCGGGCGAGCGCCTGCCGGGCTCGATCGCGGCCGCCCTGCTGGGGGCGGCACAGGGCGTCCAGCTCTTGCGCGTGCACGACGTCGCCGCCACCCGCCAGGCGCTGGTGGTGTGGGAAGGCGCGTACGCCTAGGCGACGCCGTCACCAGACGTTGAAGCGCAGGCCGACGCGGATCTCGTGCTCCCAGTTCCCGCTTAGGGTTGCGATGCTCTGCTGTGTCGGGGGGACCGTGGCGCCGAATGCGGGAGTGGTGATCGTGGAGCTCCTGCCGTCCATGTAGAGGGCGCGGTAGCCGACATCCAAAGCCCATCGGTGATCGATCGAGAACGACACGCCCGCCATTAGGGCGGCGGCAAAGCCCGCGGCACTATCCTTGCCCACGCCAATCCTGGAACGCTGGGAGACCGGGGTGCCGGTGTTATTGAGGAGCGTTTCCGTGTCGAGATAGCTGCGCGTGATCTGGTTATAGACGAAGCCGATACCGCCGCCGATGTAGGGCGTGAACAGCCCGCGGGGCAACGGCTCGACATAGAGATTGGCAAGCGCGACGGCGCTGCTGAGCTTGAGTGAGTCCTTCACGGTCCCGACGTAGGTCGAGGTGGTGGAGACCAGCGGATACGCGTAGGTGCCGTTGAACTCGTTCTTCTCGTCGGCGCGGAAGTCGATCGTGAGATCGCCGCGGATGTGCGGCGTGAAGTAGGCGCCGACGCCCGCGGTGCCTCCAAAGGCGGTGTCCGTGTTGTTCTTGAAGGGGATGGCCGCAGACGTGAAGGGTCCGAAGCCGGCCGCGGCGTCCTGCCCGTAGAGCAAGCCCGTTTCCGAATAGCTCTGGTTCGACGCCCAGCCCCACCCGAGGTCACCGCGGAAGTAGTAGGTGAAGCCCTCAGGCACCGGCATCGGCGCCGGCACGGGGATGGGTGCAGGCACAGGGATCGGCGGCGGGCCAGCGAGGTAACCGTCAGCCGCCGCGCGGCCGCTCAGGGCCGCCAGCGTCGCGAGTACAACCGAAGCGAATTTGAGTCTCATAACATCCCCCTGCCAGTCCCAGCCGCCCGCAGCGGCGTGGCCCCCATCGCGTTGAACGCGGTTTGCTTCTTCGGGGAGGCGGCCGGAGGGGAGCGGAACGAGGTCCACCGGTGCGACCCCTCGGCAGGCCCTCGACGCTGGGCCGCCGATACGCACTTGGAGCGAACCGGAAAGACCGGCTCCGGACCCCGTGGGCCCTGGCCGGTCTCTCCCATCCCATGGGCACCGCGTGGCCGAAGGCGCCGGGCCCTACTCGGATCGCGCCGAACCCGGGCGGGTCCGGCGCCTGATGCGTCGTCGGCTAGCGGATGTCCCACCGCAAGCCGACGCGGATTTCGTGCGCCGTCATGTCCTCGATGCGCGGGCCGGGCGTCGGGAACGTCGTGCCGACGAGGCCGCCGGCATGAGCGTCGCCCAGGTAGAGGAAGCGATAGCCGACATCGAGGTGCAGGCGGCCCGGCTCGACGACCGGCTGGTCCTTGATGCTGGCCACCGCATGACCGTGATCGATGCGGAAGCTGAAGCCCGCCATCAGCGCACCGGCGGCCGACCAGGTGCTGTCGCCTTCATAGGTGCCACATAGGTTGCACGCCGTCTGGATGGTGCCGCTGCTGACGCGATGGTAGGCAGCGCCGACACCGATGCCGATGTAGGGCGTGAAGCGCTCGAAGGGGCGGAAGTCGTAGTAGAGGTTGACGAGGAGGAGGGAGCTGTTGATGTCGAAGTCGGTCGTGAACGGGCCGCCGCCATGCACGTCGGTGCTGCCGCGCCATTCGTAGGTGATGTCGCCGCGCACGCTGCGGCCGAAGTAGGTGCCAACACCCCCGCCAAGGGCCCAGGTATTGTCGATCGATACCGAGCCGAACTGGCTGACGGCGCCGTCGAGCTCGCCGGCGTGCATCCACGAGTAGCTGCCGTCGCCGCGCACGTACCAGCTGGCCGGCTGCATGACGACAGGCTCGAGCGCGGCCGGCCCTCCGTAGTAATCGGCACTCGCGGTCGTCGCGCCGGCAGCAACGAGAAGCGCTCCTGCAACGACGGACCGCCAAGAAGCAACCATGACCTCTCCTCCTACAGCGCCCGACGACGTGCCCGGGAGCGCGACTGCTCCCGGGTGGGCGCACTTCTGAACACCGAGCAGGATGGTCAAGAACGCTTAAGAAGGAATTAAGCAGCGTGCCGTACCGGCACGCACCGTTGCTGATGCGCTGCACCCCGGAACCGCTGTCCAGGAGCCGGCCGGCAGGCCGGGGCGTGCATGCGTGGTCAGGCCGCGGCCAGCTCGTCGGTATGCACGCTGAAGCTGGCCAGCCGCGTGGTGCCGAAGCTGGTGGAGAGGGCCACGTCGGTGGCGTCGCGGCCGCGTGCCATCAGGATGCGGCCGATGCGCGGGGTATTGTGGCGTGCATCGAACGTGAACCAGCGCCCCGACAGATAGACCTCGAACCAGGCGCTGAAGTCCATGGGCTCAGGCGCCGGCGGGATGCCGATATCGCCCAGGTAGCCTGTGCAATAGCGGGCGGGGATGTTCAGGCAGCGGCAGAGGGTTATGGCGAGGTGGGCGAAGTCGCGGCACACCCCGCGCTGCTCGCGAAAGCCGTCCCAGGCCGTGCGCGTCGCCGAGGCGTGCTGATAGCCGAAGCTCAACCGCTCGTTGACGTAATCGCAGATCGCCTGCACGCGGCCCCAGCCGGTCGGCCCATCGCCGAACATCGACCATGCCATGGTGGAAAGATGGTCGGTGTCGCAGTAGCGGCTGCCCAGCAGATAGATGAGGACGTCGTCGGGGAGATCCTGCACGGGAACCTGCTCGGCCCCAGGCTCGACCACGTCCGGGGTGCCCGGATCGCCGATGATGAAGTCGGTCGCAACCGTGAACCGTCCCGGCGGCGCCAGCACACGGGTGCACGTGTTGCCGAAGGTGTCGGTGTAGTCCCTTGCCGCAACGGGCGGATCGAACACGATGCGATGGGAGCCGGCAAGGTCCGGCAGGCGCGAGGGATGTACGCTCAGCATCAGGATCATGGGCGTCGGCTGCGGGCACTCGTAGACGATCTCGTAGCCCGCGCGAATCTTCATACCTTGGCTCCCGGCAGCAACGTGCACAGTCGTGATCAGAAATTAAGCAAGATCGATGCCAGTAAGCAGCGGCTACAGCTACACCTGGGCCGCGGTCGCCGACGCTTCTCCCGGCTCCGCGTGAGAGCTCACGAGCACCTCCACGATCATGTCCCGGAAGTCCTCGGGCGCGCCGTAATAGGTGCCCGACAGCGGCACGGCCTGGCTCGGATCACGGGCGACGGCCACGCGGATCAGGTCGCGGTTCCCCACGATCGCATTGGTGGGGTCGAGTTCCACCCAGCCTGCCCCCGGCAGGTAGACCTCGCACCAGGCATGCGTCGAGCCTCCGCCCCGGTGGCGCGGGCCGTCGCGGCTCGGCACGTAGAGGTAGCCTGACACGAAGCGCGCGGCGAGGCCGAGCGCGCGCAGCGCCTCGATCATCAGCAGCGCCAGGTCGCGGCAGCTGCCGCGGCCGAGCTTGAGCGTGAGGGCGGGGGGCCGCGTCCCGGGCTCGGAGCGGCGCTCGTAGCTGAAGGTCTCCTTGAACGCGTAGGTCAGCGTCATCAGCAGCATGCCGGTGTCCGTGGGCTTGCCCGCGCGCAGGAAGCGTCGCGCCCAGCGCTCGACGCTGCCATCGGCGTCCGGATATTGGCGGGTGATGGCCGAGGCGAGGTCCGGCATCTCGTCGGGGCTGTACGAGAACGGGTAGGTCCTCGCGTAGCCCTCGATCTGGAAGTCGGGGGCATTGGAGGGGGAGTGGTCGAGCCACATGCTGCTCTCGAAGCGAAGCTCGTCGGCCTCAGCGCCGGCAAACTGGGCGATCGTCACGCAGTTGCCGAAGGCATCGTGGACCCAGCGCACGCTGGACGGCTCGGGCGCGATCTGCAGGCGGGCCTCGAGCAGCTTCTGGTCGTAGCTGTCGCGCGGGCGGAACATCATGCGATGCTCGCCGAAGGTCACGGGCTGCCTGTAGCGATAGGTGGTGACGTGTCTGACGGAGAGGAGCGTCATCGGCCGAGGGGTAGCTCGATTCGTGCGGCGCAAACCACCAAGGGGGCCGCGCGCCGCGAATGCGAGCGAGGCTGCAGGATTAGTCCGCCATGCAAGAAGGATGCTGACCCGCTACAGCTCGCGCGGTGCGGGGTTCAATCCCAAGAATTGCGGTGGAAGAACATAGACTTGACGCGCGCGGATACTGTCATCCGCAACGCGGGCACCTAGGCGCGGGTCCCGGAGAAGGGCCAGCTGCCGACGCCGCGTGCGTTCACATTGCCCGAAATGTTGTCACCGTTGACAGAGGCCGTGAACTCGAGCGTCAACGCCATCGGGCTGGTGATGGCCGCCTTGAAGCTCACGCTGTCGCCAGTTGCCCTGCCGTCGAAGATGTCGGTGGAGTTGCCCTCCTCCGCGGTGATCTTGCCCGTGAGCGTGCCGCCGACGCTCTGCAGCGCAAGGGTGGACTTGCGCTCGCCGATCGGCGTCTTCATCCAGAGCTTCCAGGTGCCGTCCGCGGACATTTGCCTTCACCTCCAAGCCAATCGTCGACACGCACCCCCATCCCTGTCTGAGATTGCGCGAGGGCTGTTGTGGAGGCAACCGCTTTCTGCCGCCGGGGGCGCCGAGGCGGCGCCCCCGATACTGTTTGCGCTCTTATGCGGCGGTGCGCAGAGCCACGGCAGGAGCGCGTGCAAACAACATCCGGCGCTCGAACATCGTGGAGCGGAAGAAGGGATTGCGCTGCACGACGCGTTCGCGCGCCAGGGGGTAGTCGAGCGCCATGAGCGAGATCGGCTTGACGAGGGACGGGTAGTGGCGCGGGTCGCAGATGAGCCGGTGACCGAAAACGCGCTTGTAGAATGCCTGATGCTCCGCGCGCACCGTCGCCAGCAGCAGGTTGGTATTGAAGTATTCCGATGCGAGCCATGCCAGCCGCGTGGTGACGTAGCACAGCTCGGGGAACCGCCGCGACGCCGCCCGATCGGCCACGAAACGCGTGGGATCGATGACCGTCTTGCCGGCGGCGATCTCGGGCGCGAGGAGGTCCGAGAACACGTTGAGCGCCGGCAAGTCCGGCTGCTGGCGGGTGGCTACGTGCAGCCTGATGGAGCTCGCCAGCTCGCCGTCGACGTAGACGCCGAAGATCCAGGCGTTGCGGCAGTCATCGAGCGGATCCGCAAACCGGCCCTCCGGATTGGGCGGAATCGCTCCCTCGCGCAAGTAAGCTGCGTAACGGAGCCGGAATATGGCTTCGCGATCCTCTGCCGTCTCGATTCTGCGATAATCCACCCGCTCGAGAAGCCCCAGGACGCGATCCGCCAGGTTCCTGCTCGGTCCTGGCGAGGCCGCCACCGACACCAACGCAACCATAACTGCATTCTCCCTCTCGGCACGCGAGAGTAAGGTTAACACCGCATTAAGTTATGTAAATCGTAAAATTAGCGCGGCCGCGGGAGATGAAAAATACGGTTAAGATTAGGTTAATCCCTGATCCAGCGCGAAACTTGTCTTGCGGGATATCTATGGCTCGCACCTCTCAATCGCTTTTGTATTGGATATGCATCACAAGCGCGGGCGTTATCCTGGTCCGGAGCCCGGTTGTATCGAATTGAAGCACTCGGTGGGTAGTGCGTTTGCCTTGCCATCGGGCGGCGAACCAGGGGTCCTCACAATTGAAGCAATATTTATCCAAATCCCCCAAAGCTCTCAGCCAGCGAGTTCAAAAGGGGTGATCCATGGACTTCTGGCAGCGGCCGACGACGCCTCGCGGCGGGCAGCCGTTGCCCGCCGAGATCTACATCTCCCTCGTGGATGCCCTGTTCGAGGATGTGCGCAGCCTGTTCATCGGCGCGCTGGCGGGCGCCATCACGGCACTGATCACGGCCTGGAAGACGGGCGAGCCGGCACTCTACCTGTCCTCGGTGGCGATGGTGGTGGTGGCCTGCATGCGGGCGCTCGACGTCCAGGCCTACATGCGGCGCCGGACGCAGGTCGCGACCATCGAGGAGGCGCGCAAATGGGAGTTGCGCTACGTCCTGGGTGCTGCCGCCCACGTCTCGCTGATGGGCATCTGGTGCCTGCTGGCTTTTGCCAAGACCTCCGATCCATTCGTGCAGATTTTCAGCTTCTCCATGACGCTGGCCTACATGATCGGCATCTCTGGGAGAAACTTCGCCAGCAGCCTGCTGGTGGTCGCGCAGATCGTCTGCGCGGGAATTCCGATGACGTTGGCGCTGATCTCGGTGGGCGGCGCCTATTATACGATCTTCGCTTTCGTGCTGGTGCCGTTCTTTGCGGCGCTGAAGTTCATTTCCGACCGGCTGCGGCGCGTCCTGCTCGATGCGGTCATCGCCGGCCGCGACGTGAGCCTGCTCGCTCAGCGTTTCGACACCGCGCTCAACAATATGCCGCACGGCTTGTGCATGTTTGACGCCGGGCGGCATGTGGCGGTGGCGAACCGACGATTGAGCGACCTGCTCGGAGCGCCGGCGGACATCGTGGGCCGCCGGGCAAGCCCGCGGGCTCTGCTCCTGGCCTGCGCCGAGAACGGGGCGCTCTCATCGGTGAGCGCGGACCGGCTGGTGCCGGACTTCGAGAGGGGCGTTGCCGGCGAGGTCACCGGCGAGCTGCTCGTGGAGACCGCGAAAGCGCGGACGCTCTCGCTCACGTTCCATCCCATGGCCGACGGCGGCTCGGTCGTGCTGTTCGAGGACATCACCGATCGCAAGGCGGCCGAGGCCAAGATCAACCAGCTGGCGCGCTACGACTCGCTCACGGGCCTGCCGAACCGCGTGCTGTTCCGCGACCAGATGGACGCGGCAGTGGCGAACCTGCGGCGGCGCGGCCAGTTCGCGATCCACTTCATCGACCTCGACGAGTTCAAGCAGGTCAACGACACGCTGGGACATCCCTGCGGTGACGAGCTGCTGTGTGCGGTGGCCGAGCGGCTGCGCAACGCGGTGCGCGCCACCGACATCGTGGCCCGGTTCGGCGGCGACGAGTTCGTCATCCAGCAGTATCCCCTGAGCCATCCCAAGGAGGCGGCGGAGCTGGCCGAGCAGCTCGTGTCCGCGCTCGCCGCGCCCTTCCGCATCAGCGGTCACGAGGTGGTCATCGGCGCCAGCATCGGCATCGCGCTCGCCCCGCGCGACGGCACCCAGGCCGATCTGCTGCTGAAGAATGCGGACATGGCGCTCTACCGTGCCAAATCCGACGGGCGCCGGGCCTGGCGCTTCTTCGAGCACGGCATGGACGTGATGGCGCAGGCGCGCCGCAATCTGCAGCTCGACCTGCGCAATGCCCTGGGCTCGGGCGCCTTCAAGATCCACTATCAGCCGCTGCTCAACCTGCACACCAACCGGATCTCCACCTGCGAGGCGCTGCTGCGCTGGCCGCATCCGCTGCGCGGCGCGATCTCGCCGGGCGAGTTCATTCCCGTCGCCGAGGAGATGGGGCTGATCGTCGACATCGGCAGCTACGTGCTGCGCGAAGCGTGCGCGGAATGCGCGAAGTGGCCCGGTGATGTCCGCGTCGCCGTCAACATGTCGCCGATCCAGTTCAGATCGGGCAATGTTGCCGAGGTTGTGCGCGAGGCGTTGGCAGCGGCGCAGCTTCCAGCCTCCCGGCTCGAGATCGAGATCACGGAATCGGTCTTCCTTGACGACACCGAGCTCACGCGCCACTGGCTGCAGGCGCTGCAGGAGATGGGCGTGAGGATCTCGCTCGACGACTTCGGCACGGGCTACTCGAGCCTCGCCTACCTGCACAGCTATCCGCTCGACAAGGTCAAGATCGACCGGTCCTTCCTGCACGGCGTGGACAAGAGCGACCGCTCGCTCAACCTGCTCCACGGCGTGGCGCGCCTGAGCGCCGACCTCGGGATGGCCGTGGCGGTCGAGGGCATCGAGACCGAGGAGCAGTTCAACCTCATCACCAGCGAGAAGAACGTGGACGAGGTGCAGGGCTTCCTGATCGGCATGCCGGCGCCGGCAAGCGAGATCCGCAAGCTGCTGCTGTCGCCGCCTGAGGATATCAGCAAGGTCGCGTGACCGCCGGGACCCGGGCGGGCCCGCGAAGGCCCGCCCGTGCCCGCGATCACTGCCAGTTGGACTCGTACCGCCTGATGCGATCCTGCGCGCGGGCGCAAACGACCGACTCGATCTCACTCCTGTTCACGCCGATGTCCTGCAAGGTGCGGTCGTCGAGGCCGCGGAGCAGGAAGACGGTCGCACTGCGCGCCCTGCGGGCCCAGTAGGCGTGCCACCTGCGCTGCAGTGCGCCGACGAGCCCGCTGGCGAGGGAGGGCGCCTGCGTGCCCCTTGAAGATATCTTGATGCTGGATGCCATGACGGCCTCCTGTTTTGAACGGTTCAGCCGATGGCGGCCGGGGACTGATGGGGAGCGCAACTCAGCCGCACGTGACGGCGTTGAGGCCGGCACGGGGCACCGAATTTGTCGGTTTCACGCCTCTTCGGGCGAGGAGGCCCACCAGGAAATCGCGCAGGATGAGGGACCTCTCGGCATGGGCACGGCGGACCGCGTCCTGTATCTCCTCGGGCGACGGCATCCGCCGATCGTACAGGGGATGGATGGACATTTGAGTATTCCTCATGCTTTAAGCTTGCGTGCGCCATCAGCTATGCTCATTTGCCTGTCGGCACAAACGACAATATCTCGCTCGATAGATGAGATAAGCTCACGCATCCGATGCGACGCCCGCTGCCGCCCCTGAACGCGCTCAGAGCCTTCGAGGCCACTGCGCGCCATGCCAGCTTCTCCAAGGCGGCCGACGAGCTGCACGTGACGCCGGCGGCGCTGAGTCACCAGATCCGCGGTCTTGAGGAGCTGCTGGGGCTGAAGCTGTTCCACCGGCGGGCGCGCGCCATCGAGATGACGGAGGAGGCCCGCCTGATCTATCCGGGCATCCGTACTGGCTTTGAGAGCCTGCGCAGCGCCGTCGAGCAGCTCGACCGCACCCGCCAGGATCGCATCCTGGTGGTGAGCTCCTCGCCTGGGCTGACGGCGAAGTGGCTGGTGCCGCGCATCTATCGCTTCCTGGTGCAGCATCCCGAGATCGACCCACGCATCTCCGCCAGCTCGACCTTCTCGAACTTCACGACCGATGGCGTGGACATCGGCATCCGCCTGAGCTCGGGCGCGCATCCCGAGCTCTACGTTGAGAAGCTCTGCGACGAGTGGATGCTCCCCTTGTGCAGTCCGCGCCTGCTCGAGGGCCAGCAGCCGCTGCGATCGCCGCACGATCTGCCCCGCTTTCCCCTGATCCAGATCGATCTGCCGGGGCTGGTGCCCACGTGGGACGACTGGCTGAGGGCTGTCGGGATCGACGGCATCGACACCTCGCGCGGCCTGCGCCTCAACGTTGCGGACCATGCTCTGGATGCGGCGAGCGAGGGTGCCGGCGTGGTGCTCGGCTACAAGCTGGTCGCCTCGCACGACATAGGGCTCGGGCGGCTGGTGTCGCCCTTCGGTCCCGAGCTGCCGCTGCCCGGGCGCTCATACCACTTCGTGTGCGCCAAGGGGCAGGAGCGCCGCCCCGCGATCAAGGCATTCCGGGACTGGCTGTTCGCCGAGATCGCGGAGACCTTCGCCAAGCTGCCGGCCGGACCGTCGAGCGGCAGTAGCGGCCCAAGCCCAGAGCGATGATGCGGACTTCTCGATCATCACACGAGGGAGGAGACGCGCGATGCGCACGTATCGGATCGCCGCCATTCCGGGCGACGGCATCGGCAAGGAAGTGATCGCGGCCGGCGTGGAGGTGTTGGAGGCCTGCGCCAGGCGCGACGGCGGCTTCGCGGTCGCCTTCGACCACTTCGACTGGGGCTCGGAGCGCTACAAGAAGACCGGGACATTCATGCCGGAGAATGGGCGCGACCTCATCAAGGGCCACGACGCGATCCTGTTCGGATCCGCCGGCGTGCCGGACGTGCCCGATCACATCACCCTTTGGGGGCTCAGGCTCGCCATCTGCCAGCCCTTCGACCAGTACGCCAACGTGCGCCCCACGCGCATCCTGCCGGGCATCACCAGCCCGCTCAGGGCCGTCAGCGGGCCCGAGCTCGATTGGGTGATCGTGCGCGAGAACTCGGAGGGCGAGTATGCCGGCGTCGGCGGGCGGGTGCATCGCGGTCTTCCGGAGGAGGCCGCGACGGACGTGGCGATGTTCACGCGCGCGGGCGTGGCGCGCATCATGCGCTTTGCCTTCGCCCTTGCCCGCTCGCGGCCGCGCAAGCTGCTCACCGTGGTCACCAAGTCGAACGCCCAGCGCCACGGCATGGTGCTGTGGGACGAGATCGCCGCCGAGGTGGCCCCGGAGTTCCCCGATGTCACCTGGGACAAGATGCTCGTCGACGCCATGACCATGCGCATGGTGCAGCGCCCGGCGACGATCGATACCGTGGTGGCCACCAACCTGCATGCGGACATCCTCTCCGACCTGGCGGCGGCTCTGGCGGGCTCGCTCGGCATCGCGCCCACGGCGAACCTGAACCCCGAGCGCAGGTTTCCCTCCATGTTCGAGCCGATCCACGGCTCGGCCTTCGACATCATGGGCAAAGGCATCGCCAATCCGATCGGCACCTTCTGGTCCGGCGTGATGCTGCTGGAGCATCTGGGCGAGAAGCCCGCGGCCGCGCGGCTGATGCGCGCCATCGAGCGGGTGACCGCCGATCCGTCGCTGCATACCCCCGACCTCGGCGGCAAGGCAACGACCGCGCAGGTGACGCGGGCCGTGTGCGCGGCCCTGGCGGGGGATAACGAGTAGATCTGTCATGCCGGAATTTCGCGCAGCGAAATATCGAGCACCCAGCGACCAGAGGAGGCATCTCTGGCCCTAGGTTCCGGCTCACGGGCTGACGCCCTCGGCCGGGATGACATTGCTGGCGCGACGTGCATGCTAACGGGCCGCCACAACGTTTGGTCCGCCCGCATGTCCTCCTATCCGCACCTGTTCAAGCCCCTCGACCTCGGTTTCATGTCGCTGCCGAACCGCATCGTCATGGGCTCCATGCACACGCGGCTGGAGACGCTGGACCGGCCCGTGGAGCGGATCACGCGCTTCTACGTGGAGCGCGCCAGGGGCGGCGCCGGGCTCATCATCACCGGCGGCTTCTCGCCCAACGGGGAAGGCCTGATGGAGCCGGGCGCACCCATCCTCAACAGCGCCGGGCAAGTCGCGGAGCACCAGCCCGTCACGGAAGCCGTGCACGCGGCGGGGGGCCGGATCGCGCTGCAGATCCTGCACGCCGGGCGTTACGGCAAGACCGCGGGTGCCGTTGGGCCGTCGGCGGTTGCCTCGCCCATCAATTCCAATGCGCCCCGCCGCATGAGCGAGGCCGACATTCTGCGCACGATCGAAGACTACGCGCACACCGCCGCGCTCGCCCGCGAGGCCGGTTACGACGGCGTCGAGATCATGGGGAGCGAGGGCTACCTCATCAACGAGTTCACTGCGCCCCGCACCAACGACCGTAGCGACGCGTGGGGCGGCAGCCTCGACAACCGGCTGCGCCTGGCTCGCGAGATCATGGTCGGCGTGCGCCAGAGCGTCGGCCGCGACTTCCTCGTGATCTTCCGTGTCTCCTCGATCGATCTCGTCGAGGGCGGCCTCACCGCCGAGGAGATCGCCGCCGAGGCCCGCGCGGTGGAGGCGGCCGGAGCCGACATCATCAATCAGGGCATCGGCTGGCACGAGGCGCGCGTGCCGACGATTGCCCAGAAGGTTCCGCGTGCGGTCTGGGCGTTCGCGGCCCGGCGGTTGAAGGAAGCAGTGCGCATCCCGGTGATCGCCTCGAACCGCATCAATACGCCCGAGGTGGCGGAGGCGGTGCTTGCGCGCGGGGAAGCCGACCTCGTGTCCATGGCGCGGCCGATGCTGGCGGACCCCGAGTTCGCCAAGAAGGCGCGGGAAGGCCGCAGAGAGGAGATCAACGTCTGTATCGCCTGCAACCAGGCCTGCCTCGATTTGATCTTCTCCAAGCAGGTGGCCACCTGCCTCGTCAACCCCAGTGCCGGGCGGGAGATCGAGTTCGATGCGCCGCCGCCTGCCAGGCTCAAGCGCATCGGCGTGGTGGGCGCCGGGCCGGCAGGGCTTGCCTGCGCCGTCACCGCTGCCGAGCGCGGGCACAAGGTCATCCTCTACGAGGCGCAGCTGAGGATCGGCGGCCAGCTCAATCTGGCGCGCAACGTGCCGGGCAAGGAGGAGTTCGACGAGACACTGCGCCACTATCGCGCCCGCATCGCGCGCCTCGGTATCGACCTGCGATTGGGCGCGAAACCGGACGCCCCGGCGCTGCTGGCCGAGGGCTTCGATGCCATCGTGATTGCCACGGGCGTGACGCCTCGGGTCCCCGACATTCCCGGCATCGATCACGCCAAGTGCGCGAGCTACGCCGACATCCTTGCGGGTGCACGCGACGCAGGGCGGAGGGTGGCCATCGTGGGTGCCGGCGGTATCGGCTTCGACGTGGCGGAGTTCCTCACCTCGGCGCGCCAGGAGGTGGCGGCTGCGCCGGAGCATTTCCTCGCGGAGTGGGGTGTGGATGCGACCATCGCCGCGAGGGGCGGGCTCATGCTTGGTGCAAGAGTCCCCTCCCCCCTCGTGGGGGAGGGGCAGGGAGGGGGGGATGGCAGAACCTTGGCCGCTGGGGTTCCCCCCACCCCTAACCCCTCCCCACGAGGGGGAGGGGAATCCGCAACAGGGGAACCAGCGCCAGAGGGGCGGGAGCCCTGGCGCCAGGTGGTGATGCTGCAACGCAAGGCGGGGCGCATGGGCCGCGGGCTCGGGGTGAGCACGGGGTGGGTGCTGCGGCTGCTGCTCGCCAAGCGCAAGGTCACACAGATCACGGGCGTCGCCTATCGGTGCGTCGACGATCAGGGCGTGCACATCGCCGTGGAGGGCGCGGAGCGCGTGGTGCCGGTCGACACGGTGGTGATCTGTGCGGGACAGGAGTCGGAACGCACGCTCTACGATGCGCTGGCCGCGCGTGGCGTGACGGCGCACCTCATCGGCGGCGCCGAGCGTGCGGCGGAGCTCGACGCGATGCGCGCCATCGACCAGGGCACCCGACTGGCCTACAGCTTCTGAGGTATCCGAATGTAGGTTGGGTCAAGCGAAGCGCAGACCCAACATCGGCCGAGATCGCGGCTTGCGTTGGGTCGTCGCTGACGCTCGACCCAACCTACGAAGCTCCCGCCGCGAATTCCGGGATGACAGAACGATGGAGGCCGCGATGGCCAAGCTCCAATCGCAGGGCGTGCACCACATCACGCTGGTGGGCGCCGATCGGCAAACGTCGGTCGATTTCTGGGAGGGCGTTCTCGGCATGCCGCTGGTCTTCGAGCAGCCCAATCTCGACCAGCCCGAGCAGAACCACCTCTACTTCGATCCCGGCGACGGGCGCCTCATCACCGTTTTCACCAACGAGGCCCGGACGCCCGATCCGACCCCCAATCCGACCGGCATCGGCAACCTGCACCACCTGGCGTTTGCGGTCTCGCGTGCCACCTACACCCAAGCCGTGGCCCGACTGAAGGAGCGGGGCTTTCCCAATTCCGGCGAGATCGACCGCGGGTTCATGCATTCCATCTATTTCCGCGATCCCCTGGGCCAGCTCCTGGAACTTGCCTGCTACAAGTTCGAGCCGCCGGCCGGAGCCACGCATGCCGACGTGCTGCGGGAAGCCCACAACATCCGCCTTGCCAGGGGCGCCTACAACATTGCCGATGAGCACTTGGCGGATGCCATCGAGCTGCTGTCGAGAAAGCCTGCGTCAGCCAAGCCCGAGTGTGCCTGAGCGAGGCGTCCTCCGGCCGGGTCGGTCACGACCAATTGGACACAAACCTTCAGCTATTTTCGGCCCTTAGCCCTCGTGCGCCTTTGCAAGGTTAAGGCGGCGAACTAAGCTGCCGGGTGAGACGCTGGGGCAAGGAGGCCCAATGTGAGTTGGCGGCCGTCCGATGATCCCGTGCCGGGCGACGCGCGCTCGTGCAATGCCATCGAGCACGTCATCGTGCCGCGTGCCCGCGACCTCGGCGGCTTCGAGGTGCGCCGCGCCCTGCCGTCGGCCAAGAAGCAGATGGTGGGGCCCTTCATCTTCTTCGACCAGATGGGGCCGGCCGAATTCCTGATCGGCAACGGCATCGACGTGCGGCCGCATCCCCATATCGGGCTGGCGACGGTGACCTACCTGTTCGAGGGCGAGGTGTTTCACCGCGACAGCCTCGGCAGCGCGCTGGCGATCCGGCCGGGCGAGGTCAACCTGATGACGGCCGGCCGCGGGATCGTCCACTCCGAGCGCGAGACCAGCGAGGCCAAGGCGGCGACGCGGCGGCTCTTCGGCATCCAGGCCTGGGCGGCGCTGCCGAAATCACATGAGGAGGCGGCGCCCGCGTTTGCCCATCACGGCACGGAGGACCTGCCGCGCATTGCCGGCGAGGGCAAGCGTGTGCGCCTCGTCATGGGAAGCGCCTACGGGGTGCGCTCGCCCGTCGAGTTCCCGCACGAGAGCCTGTTCGCGGAGGTCGTGCTGGCGCCGGGCGCGGTGCTGCCGCTCGACCCCGACTACGACGAGCGGGCGGTCTATGTGGCCTCGGGTGCGATCGACATCGCCGGCGAGAGCTTCGGCGAGGGGCGGCTGCTGGTGTTCAAGCCGGGCGACCGCATCTCGATCCTGGCCAATGCGCAGTCGCGGCTCGTGCTGCTCGGCGGTGAGCCTATGGACAGCGCCCGGCACATCTGGTGGAATTTCGTCTCCTCGTCCGCCGAGCGCATCGAGCAGGCCAAAGAAGACTGGCGCCGCAAGCGCTTCGCGCTCGTGCCGGGCGACGACAAGGAATTCATCCCATTGCCGGAGTAAGATTGCATACCGTCGGGGTGGGGTGGTGTTGGGGGGAAGCATGGAGTTCGCGTGGCTCCTGCAGGGTGCGGGCGGTGTGATCGGTCAGTTGCCGTCCTGGCTTCATGGTCCACGGCCGAGCGTGCTCGCCGCGCTGGTGGCGCTGCTCATCGGGCTGCTGATCATCAAGGCCATATCGCTGCACCGCAGACGGCGCGCCGCGCGCGTCCGCTCCGAGCGTGCGCGGGACGAGGCAATCATCCTCAAGGGCCAGCTGCGCCAGCGGCTGTCGGAGCCGGTGAACCTGTTTGGCGGGGGCATCAATGCGGCGCCGACAATGGGCGCCTGCGAGGCCTTCGAAGGGGACATCGACGCGGCTGCCCGAACCGTGCTGACGGAGGCCGGTGGGCATCGGGCGAAGGCCAAGCAGCTCCTGCGCAAGCGCATGAACGGCCACGGCGCGCCCGACGGTAAGCTCAATGGCAGCGAGGTTGCGTATTGGCGTCAGCTCGGTGCGCTGTCGCTTCTGGACGGTATCGACGATGCGCTGCCGGCCTACGCCAGGGCGGCGGATTTGGCGCCTGAGAACGCCGAGGCGCAGATGCTGGCCGGTGTGCTCCACTTGCGTGCCGGCAACCTTGACGCAGCCGAGGCCGCGTTCAGGCGCCAGATTGCGCTCGGCAGGGCGAGCAACGGCGAGGGCGGGCTCGCCCGCTACCGGGGGCACACCATGCTGGGCGACGTGCTCGTCGCGCGCGAGGCGCACGACGAGGCGATGGCGGCCTATGCGGAAGCGCAGGGCGAGGTGAGGGCATTGCTCGAGCGCGATCCGCAGCAGGTGGGCCTCAAGCGCGACCTGTCCGTGACGTGCGATCGCATCGGCGACATGCATGTCGAGAAGGGTGATCTCGATCGGGCGCTGGCGAGCTACCGCCAGAGCCTCGAGATCGCGGAGGAGCTCGCCGAGCGCGATCCGCAGAGCGCCGTGTGGCAGCACGACCTGTCGGTGAGCTGCGACCGCATCGGCGAGCTGCTCGACAAGAAGGGCGACCGCGAGGGCGCGCTGGAGAGCTTCCGCAAGAGCCTCGCCATCGCCAAGGCGCTCGTGCTGCGCGATCCCGACAACGTGCAATGGCAATCGGACCTGGCTGCCAGCCACGACCGGATCGGCGACGTGCTGATTGCCGGGGGCAAGCTGAAGGAGGCGCTCGCCAGCTATCGGCGCGGCCTCGTCGTCGCCGAGGCGCTCGCCAAGCGCGATCCAGCCCACGCGGGCTGGCAGCGGGACCTGGCGGTCAGCTACCACAAGATCGGCTCGCTCGTGGCGATCGATGACCCGGCCGAGGCGCGCGAGCTCCTGGAGAAGGGCCGTGCCATCATCGATCGGCTGGCCCGCATCGCCGCCTACCAAGCGCAGTGGCGTTCCGACCTGTCGCGCTTCGACGAGGTGCTGAAGACGCTGGACTCCTAGATCGGTGGAGCGAGAGCGCGCCTCGGATTGCGCCCTCGAGACCGCGCAAGGGCGACGGGAGAAGGGACAGGAGGAGTTTCCCATGTCCGCGACCGACAAGCTGTTCGCCGGATCGATCCCCGAGATCTACGATCGCCTTCTCGTTCCGCTCATCTTCGAGCCGTATGCGGCCGACCTAGCCGGGCGGCTGGCTCAGCTCGGCCCCGAGAGCGTCCTGGAGACGGCAGCGGGAACCGGCGTGCTCACGCGGGCGATGGCGGCTCGGCTTCCTGCGCACGCGCGCATCGTGGCAACAGATCTCAACCAGCCGATGCTGGATCGCGCCGCTGCCAGGCTGGCGGGCGACGATCGGATCAGCTGGCGCCAAGCCGATGCGCTGGCATTGCCGTTCGCGGATGGGACCTTCGACGTCGTAGCGTGCCAATTCGGCGTGATGTTTTTTCCCGACAAGGTGCGCGGATACCAGGAGGCACGTCGCGCGCTGAGGTCTGGAGGGCAGTTCCTGTTCAACGCGTGGGATCGGATTTCAGACAACGTATTCGCCGACGTCATCACGGAAGCCTTGGCCGGCCTGCTGTCCGCGAACCCGCCGTCCTTCCTGGCGCGTACTCCGCATGGCTACCATGACGTGCACAGGATCCGGGCCGAGCTGACGGCGGCAGGCTTCGCCACGATCGCGATCGACACGGTCGAGGCGACGAGCCGCGCCGCCTCGGCCCGTGATGCCGCGGTTGCCTACTGTCAGGGAACCCCGTTGCGCAACGAGATCGAAGCCGGTGGCGGCGTCACGCTCGAGCAGGCCACGAACGTGGCAGAGGAGGCATTGCGGCGGCGGTTCGGGCCTGGACCCATCGAGGGGCGCATTCGGGCGCATATAATCTGCGCCGAGGGATAGGGGCAGGCTCAGCGCGCCGGTCCCGTCTCGATGGGCAGGCTCGGGTCGGCGCCCCATTCGGTCCAGGAGCCGTCGTAGACGGCGGTGTCCGGGCGGCCGAGGACGGCGAGCGCCAGGGCGATGACGCCCGCGGTGACCCCCGAGCCGCAGGACGCGACCACCGGCCTGGCGATGTCGATGCCGGACTTGGCGAAGATGGCACGAAGCTCGGCCGCGGGTTTCAAGGTGCCGTCGGGGTTCAGCAGCGAGGCGTAATGGACGTTGCGCGAGCCGGGAATGTGGCCCGAGCGCAGCCCTTTGCGCGGCTCGATCTCGCGGCCCTCGAAGCGGCCGGGCGCGCGGGCATCGACGATCTGCGTGCCCTTGCTGCCGATCAGGGCCTTGACGTCGCCCACATCGCGCACGAGGTCGGCGTTGAGCATGGCGGTGAAGTGCCGCTCTGAGCGATGCCGCGGCTCGCCCTCCTCCAGGGGCCGTCCTTCCGCCTTCCATTTCTTGAGGCCGCCATTGAGGACGCGCACCTCCTCGTGGCCCATGGCGCGGAACGTCCACCACACGCGCGCCGCCGAATAGAGGCCCTCGCTGTCGTACACGATGACGTGCATGCCGTCGCCGATGCCCATGGCCTTCACGCGACTGGCGAACTTGGTCGAGGGGGGCAGCATGTGCGGCAGCGGCGAGGTTTCATCCGCGATGTCGTCGATGTCGAAGAACAGCGCGCCGGGAATGTGCTGGGCGCGGTATTCCGCCTTGGCATCGCGCTTGGCCGTCGGCAGGTGCATCGAGCCGTCGAGGATGACGAGACCGGGGGTTTGCAGGTGCGAAGCCAGCCAATCCGTCTCGACCAGCCATTTCTCGGTGCCGTCGGCCATGCGTTTCCTCTCCGTCAGTGTCGCTTCGTCCCTTCGGTGTTGTCATACCGGGGCTTGTCCCCGGTATCCAGCCGTCGGCGAGCGGAAGAGCAAGCGGTGGGATGGATCCCGGGCATGAAGCCCGGGATGACCTCTAATCTCCCTTCGTCACGCGAAGCTGACGCGGATGCGGCGGTTGAGCTTGCCCTTCTTCTCGATCTTCGTGACGACGACGGGACCGATCTCGCCGGTATTGCGCACGTGCGTGCCGCCGCAGGGCTGCAGGTCGACCGAGCCGCCCTCGCCGATGACGACGAGGCGCACTTTGCCGGTTCCCATGGGAGGCTTTACTGCCATGGTGCGCACCAGCTGCGGGTTGGCTTCCAGCTCCGCATCGGTGATCCAGCGCTCGCTGACCGGATGATTTGCGGCAACGAGGGCGTTGAGCTTTTCGGTCAGCATCTCCTTGTCGACCGCCGAGGCGTCCTCGATGTCGAAGTCGAGGCGGCTGTCGTCGGGGTTGACCTGGCCGCCCGTGACCGGAAACTTCACCAGCGCGCAGAGGAGGTGCAGGCAGGTGTGCATGCGCATGAGCCTGTGCCGCGTCTCCCAATCGATCTCGGCGCGCACGGTCTGTCCAGGAGAGGGAAGCGTGCTGCCCTCCGAGGGCACGTGCACGATGGTCGTCTTGTCGGCGTCGTAGACGGTGGTGGCGATCGGGCACGCCCCGCCGTTCTCGATCGCGAAGCTGCCCTTGTCGCCCGGCTGGCCGCCGGCCGCGGCATAGAACACGGTGCGGTCGAGCACGATGCCGCCCCTGTCGTTGACGGCGAGCACGCGCGCGGTGCAATCGCGCCGGTAGGCATCGGCGCGGTAAAGTTGCTCGGTCATGAGTTGTCATCCCGGCGCTTGTCGCCGGGATCCAGCCGGCCGCTTGCTCCGCCTTGTGCGGATGGATGGATCCCGGGCACAAGGCCCGGGATGACACCGTTGTCTTCCGTTTCGATCACAGCACCTAAACCTTGTCGGGATCGACGAACATCGTCGGCAGCGTTGGTGGCGCCTGCGCCAGCCACGGCGGCACAGGCAGGTTCTTGGAGCGCAGGAATTCCGGGTTGAACAGCTTCGAGGAGTAGCGCGTGCCGTAGTCGCAGAGCAGCGTGACGATGGTATGGCCGGGGCCCATCTCCCTGCCGAGCCGGATGGCGCCCGCCACGTTGACTCCGGTCGAGCCGCCAACGCACAGGCCCTCCTCCTTGAGCAGGCGGAAGCAGACGGGCACGGATTCCTCGTCCGCAATGAGGTAGGCCCGGTCGACGACGGCGCCCTCGATGTTCTTGGTCACGCGCCCCTGGCCGATGCCCTCGGTGATGGAGGAGCCCTCCGCCTTGAGCACGCCAGTGGTGTAGTAGCTGTAGAGCGCGGCCCCCGGCACGTCGGCGAGAGCCACCTGGATATCGCGGCGCTTGGCCTTGAGGCCGTCGGAGACGCCGCCGAGCGTGCCCCCCGAGCCGACGGCGGAGACGAAGCCGTCCACCTTGCCGTTGGTGTCCGCCCAGATTTCCTCGGCCGTCGTCTCGATATGCGCCTGGCGGTTGGCGACGTTGTCCCACTGGTTGGCCCAGATCGCGCCGTTGGGCTCGGTCTTGGCGAGCGCCTCCGCCAGTCGCCGCGAGTAGTGCACGTAGTTGTTGGGGTTCTTGTAGGGCAGCGCCGGCACCTCGACGAGATGGGCGCCGAGCAGACGCAGGGCGTCCTTCTTCTCCTGGCTCTGGGTCTCAGGGATGACGATGACGCTGCGGAACCCCAGTGCATTGCCGACGACTGTGATGCCGATGCCGGTATTGCCCGCAGTACCTTCCACCACGGTGCCGCCGGGCCGCAGGCTTCCGCGCCGCACCGCATCCTGGATGATGAAGAGCGCGGCCCGGTCCTTCACCGACTGGCCCGGGTTCATGAACTCGGCCTTGCCGAGGATGGTGCAGCCCGTCTCCTCGGAGGCGCGCTTCAGCTTGATGAGCGGGGTGCGGCCGACCGCGGCGGCCACGCCGTTGGCGATAGGCAAGAGCGGTCTCCCTGGGTCCAGGTGGAAGGCTGGGCGACACCCTAATTGACTGAGGATGCGTGTCGCAAGAGACCGTCCTGTGCCGATCCGGGGCACGACTTAACGTCGACTTAACCGCGCCTGATCCATCCTGAACGCGGAAATTCGAGGTCAGCGGCCTGGCCTCGGCCTGGCTCCATCGAGGGATCAAGTACAAATGAGGATGTTGCGCTTCGGCCTGGCCACGGCCGCGCTTGCTGCTGCCTGCCTGTCCGCTCCCGCGTTCGCCGCCGATCTCTACGGCGGCTCCATCAAGGACGCCCCCGTCGTGGTGGCGAGCCCCGGACACTGCTACATCCGCGGCGATATCGGCTACTCCTGGTCGCGCGAGCCGGATGTGAAGTGGACGGTGACGGACCCGGTGATCGGCAGCCCGACGTTCGGGCAGTTCGTCACAGACTCCGTGACCGGAGTGAACATCGGCGAGGCCTGGCTGGTCGAGGGCGGGGTGGGCTGCGGCTCGGGGTGGCGCGGCATCCGCGGCGAGTTCATGATCGGCTATCACGGCAAGCGCAACATCGACGGCACGCCAGGGCCGTGGAACCCCTCGACGACCCCTCCCTCGGCCGATCCGCTGCACACCTCGGTGGAGACCACCACTTTGATGTTCAACGGCTACTACGACATCGCCCGCTTCGACCGCATCACGCCTTACGTGGGCGCCGGCGTCGGCCTCGCCTACAACAAGGCGGGCAGCGTCTCCTTCACCGGCAACCCCGCCCTCGTCAACGTCATCGAGGGCGACGGCCGGTGGTCGCTGGCGTGGTCGCTGATGGCCGGCATCGGCTGGCACCTGTCGGAGCGCACCACGCTCGATATCGGCTACCGCTACCTCGATATGGGCAAGGCCGAGACCGGCACCATCGACAATCTCGGCTTCACGAACCCCTCCGTACGCATCAACGAGCTGACGGCCCACGAGTTCAAGGTCGGCCTGCGGTTCGCCTTCGGCGGCGGCGACGGCTGCTGCGCGGTCATGAAGTAGGACGGCCGTCCTCCAGTCTCGGCCAGTAAGGAGAGCCCGGCGGCGGCGCCGGGCTTTCTGTGGCGCCGGGTAATGCGCGATCGTGCCGGTCCGGGGGACTCGAGACCCGCAACCTGCCACATAGCTTGAATTCCCACGGCATCCTGGTACAAGCCGGGCAGCGAGAGCCCAGTTGTCGCCGCGGGCGGTGCCACGCTCCCTGCCCCTTGCCCACAAAATTCGCGAGGGCCTGCAGCGCGAGCGCCATCGGGTGGTCGCGCGTCGGCGGGCGTGGCGGAACTGGTAGACGCGCTGGATTTAGGTTCCAGTGGCGAAAGTCGTGGGGGTTCGAGTCCCTCCGCCCGCACCACCAGGCGCTCCCGTGGACGGCAAGTGAGCAGGTCCCGCTTCGCAGCGGGCGGATGAGGCGAGCATCATGCAGGTCAGCGAGACGTCGAGCACCGGGCTCAAGCGTGAGCTCAAGGTCGTCATCGGGCAGGGCGAGCTGAACCAGCGGTTCTCCACGCGCCTCGACGAGTTCAAGGACCAGGTGCAGCTCAAGGGCTTCCGCAAGGGCAAGGTGCCCATGGCGCACCTGAAGAAGCTCTACGGCCGCTCGGTGATGGCCGAGGTGCTGCAGCAGACCGTGGAGGAAACGAGCCGCAAAGCGCTGGAGGAGCGCAAGGAGCGCGCCGCGCATCAGCCGAGCATCAACCTCTCCGAGGACAAGGACGAGATCGAGCGCGTGCTCACAGGGCAGGGCGATCTCGCCTTCACCATGTCCTACGAGGCGCTGCCCGAGATAGCGCTGACCGATCTCAGCGCGCTCAAGCTCGAGCGCCTCGTGGCCGATGTCGCCGACGAGGCCATCGACAAGGGCCTGGCGAGCCTCTCCGAGCGCGCCACGCGGTACGAGGTGGAGGCGGATCGGGCCGCGGGCGACCGCGACCGGCTCACCATCGATTTCGTGGGCAGCGTCGGCGGCGAGCCGTTCGAGGGCGGCAAGGGCGAGGATGTGCAGCTGGTCGTAGGGGAGTCGCGCTTCATCCCCGGCTTCGTCGAGGGCCTGGTCGGCGCCAAGGCGGGCGAGGATCGCGCCGTCAGCGTGAAATTCCCCGACGACTATCCCGAGAAGAGCCTCGCCGGCAAGGACGCGGTCTTCGCCGTCAAGATCAAGGAGGTGGCGAAGCCCATCAAGCCCGAGATCGACGACGAGTTCGCCAAGACGCTGGGCGCGGAATCGCTGGCGAAGCTGCGCGAGATGGTCGCCGCCAGGATCGCCGGCGAATACATGACCGTCTCGCGCCTGAAGCTCAAGCGGCAGGTCCTCGATGCGCTCGACAAGGCGCATGCGTTCGCCCTGCCCGAGACGCTGGTGGCGAGCGAGTTCGAAGGCATCTGGAAGCAGGTAACGCAGAGCCTGGAGCAGGCCGGTAAGACGCTAGCCGACGAGGGCAAGACCGAGGAGGAGGCGAGGGCCCAGTATCGCAATATCGCCGAGCGGCGGGTGCGCCTCGGCCTGATCATTGGTGAGATCGGCGACAAGGCGAAGGTGCAGGTGGGCCAGGACGAGCTGCGCCGCGCGCTCATTGAGCAGGCGCGGCGCTTCCCGGGCCAGGAGCGGTTCGTCTACGAATATTACGAGAAGAATCCGGCCGCGCTGGTCGAGCTGCGCGCCCCGATCTTCGAGGACAAGGTGATCGACCATATCGTCGAGCAGGCCAAGCCCGCGGACCGCAAGGTGAGCGTCGAGGAGCTTCTGAAGCCCGACGAGGACGACGGCCTCGCGCTGCCGGCGGCCCACGACCATGGGCATGACCACGATCATGACCATGGGCATGACCATCACCATCACCACCATGACCACGACCACCATCATGGGCACGACCACGGGCACGATCACTCGGGCCACGGCCATGAGCATGGCCACCGGCACGGTCATGAGCAGGACAAGAAGTGACGGCGCTTGAAGTCGGCGCGCCGGCACCCCACTCTCAGTCATCGGCGCGACGCGAATAGATAGAGGCAAGCATGTCCGACCCCGTCTCCAGCATCACCGGCACCTTCTGGCCCATGGTCGTCGAGCAGACCAACAGGGGTGAGCGCGGCTACGATCTGCCGTCCCGGCTGTTGAAGGAACGCATCATCTTCGTGACGGGGCCGATCGACGACACCGTGTCGTCCTCGATCTGCATGCAGCTGCTCTATTGCGAGTCCGAGAACCCGAAGAAAGAGATCTCCATGTACATCAACTCGCCGGGGGGCGTGGTCACCTCCGGCATGGCGATCTACGACACCATGCAGTTCATCCGCTCGCCGATCGCCACCCTGTGCATCGGCCAGGCGGCATCGATGGGGTCGCTGCTCCTGGCGGCCGGCACGGCCGGTATGCGCTACGCGCTGCCCAACGCGCGCATCATGGTGCACCAGCCTTCGGGCGGGTTCTCCGGACAGGCCAGCGATATCGAGCGCCATGCCGAGGACATCATCAAGATGAAGCGGCGCTTGAACGAGGTATATGTCAGGCATACCAAGAAGAGTTACGAAGTAATTGAAAAGACGCTCGACCGCGACTACTTCATGACTGCCGAGCAAGCCAAAGAGTTCGGCATCATAGACAAGGTCATCAAGAGCCGCGACGAGGCGGAAACGATGCTGACGCCGGCAAAGCCCGTGCAGGGCTGATGCTGGATGGCGCTCGGCCCGCGCGCTCTGGGCTGAGGCGCAAGAGACTGCTAACGGTGATGGTGGCGCGGCGGCCCTCGCCGGGCGGCTGCAAACACATGTTAATCCAATCTTGATCTCGGCGCCGTTAGCATGCTCAGATTGGTACTAGGATTCCCAGTCAGGCCCCTGAAGCCCCGACCTGAGCGCAATAGGGCCGAGAAATCGACCCTAGAGGGAGAATGATGGACCGCTCGACATGATCTGCGGGCGGGTCTGAGAGAGACGGATGGCCCAGGAAAAGAATACCCTGTACTGCTCATTCTGCGGCAAGAGCCAGCATGAGGTCCGCAAGCTGATTGCGGGCCCGACGGTGTTCATCTGCGATGAATGCGTCGAGCTGTGCATGGATATCATCCGCGAGGAGAACAAGAACACCCTCGTCAAGTCGCGCGACGGCGTGCCGAGCCCCGCCGAGATCTGCTCCGTTCTCGACTCCTACGTGATCGGTCAGGACCACGCCAAGCGCGTGCTGTCGGTTGCGGTGCACAACCATTACAAGCGGCTCAACCACGCGGCCAAGAACAACGACGTCGAGCTCGCGAAGTCGAACATCCTGCTGGTAGGCCCCACGGGCTGCGGCAAGACGCTGCTCGCCCAGACGTTGGCGCGCATTCTCGACGTGCCCTTCACCATGGCCGACGCCACCACGCTGACAGAGGCGGGCTACGTCGGCGAGGACGTCGAGAACATCATCCTCAAGCTCCTGCAGAACGCCGACTACAACGTGGAGCGGGCCCAGCGCGGCATCGTCTACATCGACGAGATCGACAAGATCTCGCGCAAGTCGGACAACCCCTCGATCACCCGCGACGTGTCGGGCGAGGGCGTGCAGCAGGCGCTCTTGAAGATCATGGAGGGGACGATCGCCTCCGTGCCTCCTCAGGGCGGACGCAAGCATCCGCAGCAGGAGTTCCTGCAGGTCGATACGTCCAACATCCTCTTCATCTGCGGCGGCGCGTTCGCGGGCCTGGAGAAGATCATCTCCCGGCGCGACCGCGGCTCCTCGATCGGCTTCGCCGCCAAGATCACCGGGCCCGACGAGCGCCGCACGGGCGACATCCTCAAGGGCGTCGAGCCGGAGGACCTGCTGAAGTTCGGCCTCATCCCGGAGTTCATCGGCCGCCTGCCCGTGATCGCCACGCTGGAGGATCTCGACGAGGCTGCGCTCATGCAAATCCTCACCATCCCGAAGAACGCCCTGGTCAAGCAGTACCAGCGGCTGTTCGAGATGGAGGACGTGCGCCTCACCATCACCCAGGATGCGCTCAAGGCGATCGCGCGCAAGGCCATCGACCGCAAGACCGGCGCGAGGGGCCTGCGCTCCATCATGGAGGCAATCCTGCTCGACACCATGTTCGAGCTGCCGGGGCTCAAGGGGGTCGAGGAGGTCGTCATCGGCCCCGAGATCGTCGAGGGGGGCGCGCGACCGCTCAGGATCTATTCCGAGCGCGCCGGGGAGAAGGGCTCGAGCGCGTGAGCCCTCCATTGGAGGGAGACGGCGGATGGGGGATCACGCAAGCGCGAGGTCGTCTGCGGGGGAAGCCCTTGGCGCGCGGGGAGTGCGCATCTTGATCTGCGGATCGCGACTGACCATCTGAAGGGTGATCAGCGGCCAAAGGGCGAACGAGGCAAACGAAGCGGGCCAGCGATTGGCCGCATCGACCGGAAGCTCGCCCATGCCGCGGAACGTTCGGGTGTTGCAGGGAGGCGACGCTGGCGCGCGTTAAGATGCCACACCGCCGGGCATGGATGGAGCTGGCAAGGCTTCGGCAGGTTGCTGGGAGACGCCATATTCTTCAAGTCCCATGTGACGGCTGGGCCGCTGACTGGGCCACGAAAGGGAAGGAAAGTCACAGAAGGCGCGAGGTCCCGGTTGCGGGGCGGTGACGCATCATCCAAAGTTGGCACTGCTGATGCAACGGGCGGTTGCCAAGATCGGCAGATGGAATATCGCGGACGAACGAAGCGTGGTAGCTGACGAAAACCCTGATATCGGCGAAAGAGAAAGACCATGAGCGACACGAAACAGGCCAGAGACAAGGGCGGAAAAGAGATCTATCCGGTCCTGCCGCTGCGCGACATCGTCGTCTTTCCTTACATGATCGTCCCACTCTTCGTTGGACGCGAGAAGTCGATCAACGCCCTCGAAGAGGTGATGCGCTCGGACAAGCAGATCCTGCTGGCAGCGCAGAAGAATGCCGGCGACGATGATCCGGCGCCTGATGCCATCTACCAGATGGGCACGCTGGCTTCCGTGCTGCAGCTGCTCAAGCTGCCCGACGGCACCGTCAAGGTGCTGGTCGAGGGGACCGCGCGCGCCCGCGTCGTCCGCTACACCGAGAACACGGACTACTTCGAGGCCGAGGTCGAGCGCGTCACCGAGGGCCCGGGCGCCAGCGACGAGATCGAGGCGCTGGCGCGCTCCGCCGTTTCGCAGTTCGAGAGCTACGTCAAGCTCAACAAGAAGATCTCGCCCGAGGTGCTGGGCACGATCAGCCAGATCGAGGACTATTCCAAGCTCGCAGATACGATCGCCTCGCATCTGGCCATCAAGATCGCCGACAAGCAGGACATCCTCGAGATCGTCACGGTCTCGAGCCGGCTGGAGCGCGTCTACACGCTGATGGAGAGCGAGATCTCCGTCCTGCAGGTGGAGAAGAAGATCCGCTCGCGCGTGAAGCGCCAGATGGAGAAGACCCAGCGCGAGTACTACCTGAACGAGCAGATGAAGGCGATCCAGAAGGAGCTGGGCGACGGCGACGAGCGCGACGATATCCAGGAGTTCGAGGAGAAGATCGAGAACACCAAGCTCTCGAAGGAAGCACGCGACAAGGCGCTGGCCGAGCTCAAGAAGCTCAAGCAGATGAGCCCGATGTCGGCCGAGGCCACGGTGGTGCGCAACTACCTCGACTGGCTGCTGTCGATCCCGTGGGGCGTCAAGGGCAAGGTCAAGAAGGAC